>ERZ1643246.176-NODE-176-length-83268-cov-8.317907_pt1 | contig 83268 bp, 76 predicted proteins | sample MGYA00579265_ERZ1643246 | MGnify/ENA primary metagenome ERZ1643246 (study PRJEB29033, sample SAMEA4952261) | chicken gut metagenome | biome: Broiler Chicken; feature: Gastrointestinal Tract; material: Caecum | place: Ireland | collected 2018 | study: Broiler...
CTTTCCCTTTTACAAAACGCTGATCCAGCCACATACCTCATAATTTTCCACAATTGTTACTACTTATCATTATAGAAACTTCTTTTCGCTTTGTCAATTTATATTTACATATATTATATTAAATAAATATAAATTTACTTTCTTATTAAAACAAAAAGACAGTACCCTCACAGTACTGCCTTCGTCTTTCTCCACATATTCAAAAAATGAAAACTTCCGCCCCAGAACAGAAAAAACTGAAGCGCCAGAAATGCCGCCAAAATCATTCCATCGTTCCATCCTGCCATCTGCACTGCATAACTGGAGTACAGAATCGAAATCATATTTGCTCCCATGTGGAATAATATGCTTGCCCAGAGCGTCCCGGTCATCTCCACCAATATTGCCATCAGAATTCCCAGAATGGACGCATAAATTGCCTGTACCACATTGCCATGGTAAATTCCGAACATCACCCCGGAAATCACAATGGCCGGCCATTTTCCCAGATAGTCTCTCAGCCTGCGAAAAACCAGTCCCCGGCACACAAGTTCTTCCACCAGCGGAGCAGCAACCGCCGCCCAGATCACCATCCACAGAACACTCACATTTCCTGTTATTCTCTGGTTCTGTTCTCCGTATGTGGGAAAACGTTGAAAAATCTGCAACAGTGCAAACACAATATTCAGGATGATCGCCAGAGAACCTCCCCACAGAAAACTGAAAACACCATCTTTCACCGAAAGTTTCCCAGACCTTCTCCAACGCCCCCGAAGCATCCAGTCTCTCTGGTAAAGCCACCAGAAAACAGGAAGAATAAAAAGGGACGTCCATCCATTCACCCATACCGACCAGTCATAAAAGTCTTCAGATGCCCCTTTTACCATCAGAATCACCCAATAAAGCAGATTCACACCCAGCGTAAGAAGAACATAATGTAAAATCAGCGGATAAACAACCCTCCACACCTTGCGAAGCTTTCCCTGTCTCAGCAGAGGGTTTACTCGAAAAAATCCAGAAGTTCTTCCACAGAATTTACAATTGCCACAGGCTCTGCCGCCTCCAGCTCCTCCTGGCTTCCATATCCATAGCCCACTGCCACACACGCCAGCCCTTCCTGCCTTGCCCCGAGAATGTCATGCTCGCGATCTCCCACCATCACAACATGTTCCCGGTCATTTTGCACTCCAAGCCTGGCCAACGCTTCCTCAATTACTTCTGCTTTTCGTACCCGCTTTCCGTTCATCTCACTTCCCACCACAACTTCAAAAAAGGAACGGAGATGAAAATGTTCCAAAATCTGCAGAACATAGTGCGTGGGCTTCGAGGATGCCACTGCAAGCCGATATCCTCTCTCCTGAAGAGTTCTCAGCATATTTTCGATTCCAGGGTAAGGACGATTCTCGAAGATTCCTTTCTCCGAATAGCGTTCCCGATAGTCCCGCACCGCCTGTTCTGCCTGCTCCTCATTCATTCCCGCATACTGCATCATCATATCTTTCAGCGGAGGCCCGATAAAAACCTCCAGTTTCTTCAGATCCGGTTCATAAATACCAAATTTCTCCAGGGCATACTGTACACATTTGGTAATTCCCTCACCAGAAGCCGTCAGTGTCCCATCCAAATCAAACAAAATTGTCTGATACATCATTTTGTTCCTTTCTTCACTCTAAACATTTCCCGTTGACAAACCTTAGTATAACATATTCCCATCTGGAGGGGCAAGTACACGCTTCGGCTCTGCCTTTTCACCTTCTCTCGCCTATTTTCAGATGTTATCCATCTGCCTTAACACAATCCATGGCTCCATATCATAGATTTTTCCATCTCCAGTCCGGACCGTGGCATCAATCCGGTTTTCTCCTCCCTGCCAGGGAATCTCCTCCCCGGTACACCAGGAATCTTCCCAGTGATAATAGATTTCCCTTCCATTGACCTGAAACGAGTACAGGTACCAGTCCTGACTGCTCTCAAAGGATATCTGCACGAACATCTCGCCATTTCTCACCTGTATCTGCCGCAGAAATTTTTCTTTTTTAAGAACTGTTCTTTTTTTCTGTCTCCTGGAATCTTCTTTTGGCTTTTCTGGCACCGTGGGCGTGGGGGATGCCGTCGGCGCGTTCTGCGCTATACTCCGTTTTGGTAAATTTTCGTGACTCTCACTTTGTTTCCCGTCTCCCCTCGAAGAATCCGTACTTTCCTCTCCTCCCGGTACCTCTGGTGTCTGTACGTAACTCTGATCCGGGAGATCGTCTTTCTTTTCCTCCTGACCCGATGCTTCCGGTTTCGAAGAAGCCGATGGCTGTTCCTGGCCAAAATCCTGTCCAGAACTTTCCTCTTTTTCTCCCACTGGCCTTTCTTCATGGCCAGGTGACTGCTCTTCCACAGGCTCTTGGGAATCCGGAGAAAAGTCTTCTTTTGGCCCTACTTCTATCTCAAATCCTCCCAACTGGGTGCTCCCGGCCTCCGTCATATTCGCTGCGGCAGACTCCAATATTATCGTGAAGATAAAACACATTTCCCAAAAACATTTCTTTTTATTTTTCATCCAAAGCCTCCTCCCATCTTTTGAACAGATCTCCCTCATATCTCCCGGAGTCTGTACATACCCGGTCATAGAGTTCCTGCGATTCTTTTCTCTTTCCTCTTTCCAGCAGATACATCCCATATTCACTGGAAATACGCTCCTTCTCCCATCCTCTTTCAATCAGCCATTCATAATTTTCCGAGGCGTCCTTCTCCCTTTTTTGTTCCCGGCATACCCGTGCCAAAGATAAACGCAGCCAGATTTCTTCCCGGATATCCTCTGCCGTATTCAGAAGTTCTCCCAATTCTATCTCACTCTGCCGAAAGACCAGCCTGCGTGCCTGCCCTTCTTCCATAAGCATCCCCTTATGAATCTGATCTTGTATCTTTGTATAACGGTCCAGGAAATCTTCCTGTACATTCACCTCCTCTGGCTGTACATTCTCCTCTCTGACTGTCTGGACAACCAAAGTCCGCCCCGCCAGAATTCCTCCCAGAAGCCCCAAAAGGACAATCCAGAAATGATGTCTCTTTCTCTCATTCAGACGCCCAAGCTCCCTTCCCAACTCACGGCAGCTCTGGTAACGCCGTTCTTTCTGAGGCCTCTGACATTTTTTTATAATTCTCCCAAGCTCTCTGCCTGCGCGCATTCTTCCTCCCACCAGTATCTCCATCGTCTTTCCAAGACCATAAATGTCACAGGTACAGTCGGCCTCTCCTCTTCGTTGTTCCGGCGCAGCGTAGCCAGCCGTACCGCGCCGCTCCCTTCTGCGGCAGGATTGCCCGTCAGAAAGGGCACAGCTTCCCAGGTCAATCAGATACAACTCCCCCTGCTCCGTCACCAGAATATTCGAGGGCTTCACATCCATATGGATCACTGCCGGATACCGGGTATGAAGGTACTCCAGTACCTGACAGAGCTGAATCCCCCACAGAATCACCTGCTTTTTGCTGCAAGGCTTTTTTCTCCGAAGTTCTTCCAGTGTCTTCCCCTGAATATACTCCATCACCAGATAAGCGCACCCTTCCTCCTGAACATAATCGACAATCTGAGGAAGCATAGAATGAGAAAGCTTTCTCAGTGCCTGCACTTCCTCCCTCCGGTCAGGCGGAAGCCTTTTCACTGCCCAGTACTTTCCCAGCTCCTCATCTCTCGCCAGATAGACTGTCCCTTCACCGCCTTCGCCAAGCCGTTCCAGAAGATAATAACGATTCTTAATCCTTCTGCCAATCAACGGCATCTCTCCTTTTTTCAATTTTGAATGTGGAATCTTGGGCTGAACCGCCCGTTTCTGCGGAATCGCAGTATAAGATAAAGATAATAATATTATAGCCAGAATTCCCGGACTTGTAAAGACAGACTCTTCACAAATCCGGGAATCCAAACTTTTGATTTCTTTTTTACAATTTTTACATTCTCTCCGGCGCGGAAAAGCCAAGAAGGTCTATGCTGGTCTCCAGAACTCTTTTGGCCAGATTCAAAAGCTGAATCCAGGATTCCTTCTGTCTCTCATCTTCTTCGCTGAGAATCTTCGTCTCATGATAAAAACGATTAAACTCGTTCGCCAGCTCATAGATGTAAGAGCAGATTTTGTGAGGCGCTTTCTCTTCAAAAGCATTCACAGCCATCGCCGAGAAACCGCTCAGCGCAAGCATCAAAGCTTTTTCACTGTCACTGGATGCCTCCAGAATCTCTCCGCTTTCAAGGTTTCCTCCTGCCTCGACATATCGATTCAGAATTGACTTGATTCGGACAATGGTATAGAGAATATAAGGTCCTGTATTTCCCTCAAAAGAGGTAAAACGGTCAATATCAAAGACATAATCCTTCGTGGCCTGATTGGACAGATCTCCGTATTTGATGGCGGCAAGACCTACAATCTGCGCTGTCTCCTGCGCATCTTTGTCCCGGACGCTACGGTTTTCCACGATCTTTTTGAACATCTCTTCATTGATATCCGCGATCAGATGTTCCAGACGCATCACACCGCCCTCTCTGGTCTTAAATGGCTTTCCGTCTTTTCCATTCATGGTTCCAAATCCCAGGAAAGAAAGTTTCGTCTTGTCAGGAAGCAGTCCTGTCTTCTTCGCACAGCGGAACACCTGGATAAAATGCATCTCCTGACGCTTATCCACCACATAGAGGATTTCGTCCGGATGAAACAGCTTCTCCCTCTCCACAATCGTCGCCAGATCGGTGGTTGTATACAGAGAAGCCCCGTCGGATTTCAAAATCATACAGGGAGGAATCTCTTTCGTGTCAGATTCTTCTTTCACATCCACAACCAAAGCTCCCTGATCCAGATAAGCATACCCCTCCTGCTTCATTTTCTCCACCATGTCAGGAATGTAAGGCTGTGCATCCGATTCTTTTTTCCATAAATCAAATGTCACATTCAATTTCTCATAATTCTTTTTCAGGTCTGTCACTGAGACATTCATGATATGATTCCACAATGCCCGATAGCCCGGCTTGCCCTCCTGAAGAAGATGTGTCGCTTCCAGCGCTTCCTGGCGGAATTGTTCATCCTCTTTGGATCTCGCACTTGCTGCCGGATAGATCTCCTCCAGTTCCCCAATGGTGAACGGAGCCTCTTTTGGGTATTCTCCCTGGAAATCATCGTCGAAATACGGAAGATCCGGCTTCATATCACGCAGCTGTGTGATGATCAGACCCATCTGAAGTCCCCAGTCTCCCAGATGTACGTCACCGATCACTTTATGCCCCATAAATCTTCCCATACGTTTGATGCTCTCTCCGATAATCGCAGAGCGCAGATGCCCCACATGGAGAGGTTTTGCCACATTTGGTCCGCCATAATCAATGATAATCGTCTTAGGATCCTCTGTTTTCTCCACTCCAAGAGAATCCGACACTTTCATCTGTTCCAGATAATGACTGATAAAGCTCTCTCTCACTTTCAGATTAATAAACCCAGGCTTCACCGCCTCTGCCACAGAAAATACTGAACTTTCTGTCAGATGTTTCACCACATCCTCCGCAATCATAAGAGGTGCCTTGTGATAAGTTTTGGCTCCTGCCATCGCCCCGTTGCACTGATACTCGCACAAATCCGGACGATTTGACACTGTCACTTTTCCAAGAGAAGCATCATAACCAGCTTTTTCAAATGCCGCCGACATTTCCTCAGCCAGCAGATCCATCATTTTTTTCATCTTGCTTGACTCCTTCGCTCACGTATAAATTTTCACCTGCTTTTTGGCGCAGGACATCTCTAAAAAATATCTGCCTTTTTGGCGCAGGCAATCGCCAGCGCTCCCTGCCCGATATGACAGGATACACTCAAAGACAGAGGATCCATCCAGATATCATATCCCGGAAAACAATCCTGTACTTCCTTTTTGAACTCCTCTGCTTCTGGAAGGTTTCCCGTGTAAGCAATCTCCAGACACATCTTTCCTTCCTCCGCCTCTTTGGCAAATCTGGTCTTAAGATCTTCCTGCATCGCTTTCATCATCACTCGCTTTGCCGCTTTCTTCCCGCGGACCTTCGCATAGGCGTCCAGCTTTCCTCCCTGAATCTGAAGCACTGGCTTGAGATTCAGCACCGTTCCTAGCGCTGCCGCCGCAGGAGTGATTCTACCACCTTTTTTCAGATATTTCAATGTCTCCAGAGTAATATAAATACTGGACTTACCTTTCTCTTCTTCCAGAACTTTCTTAATCTGAGCCGCGTCCATCCCCTGCTCTCTCAGGGCGATGGCATCCAGCACCGACTGTCTCTGAGTCACAGAAATCCTCTGGTTGTCCACCACCTGAACCCTGCCGTCATAGTCCTGAGACAACATGACTGCCGTGGAGCAGGTCGTGCTCAGACTGCTTGACATGGGAATATGAACAAGCTCATCATACTCCTGCAAGAGGCGGTCCCATAATCCTGTGACATCCGCAGGCGAAGGCTGAGAAGTAGAAATTTCCGCATTCTCTCCCAGACGTTGATAAAACTCTTCCTGTGTGAGCGTGATTCCCTCAAGATACAATTTCTCATCAATAAAAAAAGGCATAGGAATCACTGCTACACCCATCTTCCTTCCTCTGTCCTGTGTAATTCCACTGTTGCTATCCGTAACAATTCCAATCTTTTTCATGATTTTCGTCCACCTTTTTCTAAAATGGTTACATGATTTGATTATAGCATACCCGAATCAAAAATAGCAACGCTGCGTAATACAATTACGGAAAACTTCAGAAATATTACTTCTTTCTTTCAGATTCCATCAACAAACACCGCCCGGCACCCATGACGGACAGCGTTTGTTCTACAATCTCTATATCTTTTTTCTGCACAGATATCGCTTCTCCCACAGAGGACGTAAGAGTCTGTCTGGCCTCCTTTAGCATTTCTCTACCCTCAAAAAAATGTTTTCCTTTCCTTTGTGCAGTCTCCCTCCAACTCATTTCTATCGCCATGGATGCCCGATTTTTCCACAGAGGAATCGTCTCCTGGACAACTTTCTGGATCTTATCAGCAAGGAACTTGTCTTGCCTCTGCATCAGTTTTATCTGTGCCTCCATCTGTAAAGCAATACTTTCACTGGTTCTCAAATGTATAATCTTCTTTTCCAACTGATTGACACTTTGCTCCCTCTTCTTTTCTGCCTGAATTTGCAGATATCCCAGCTTTTCCTTGGAAGAATTTTCCTGAAATAGTGATAGTTCCTGACGAATGCTGGCAGCCATCTCCTCCCCCGCCTGGATATAACATCTTAAATTTTCTATGTTTTCTTGATTCTCCCGAAGCAAAACATCATAAACCCCTATATTTTTTAATAGCTCCATCCGAATCACTTCAAGCTTTCCCATCAAATCATCAATCTGATTTTCATTTTTCTCAAATTCCATTCGAAATTTTCGCACTTTTCCCGTTTCCCAAAATACCCCTTTTAACCGGCCGTCTTTATCCTCAGGAAATTTTTCTTCCGTCTTTCTCACAAGATGAATCAGTCTATTCAAAAGTTCTCCTACTTGCTCCTTTGATGTCTGCTTTTGCAGACGCTTGAGTATATTTTCTGCAAGATCTGCAATCTCCTGCCGGACCCCGGATCCATACTGCATTACCATTTGCGTGTCCAAAAGATTAATCCTTTTTTTTATTTTCTCAATCCTCTCAAATCTTTCCATCCGTTTACTCCAACACCTCAAAAATTTCCCGCATCACTTTATACTCTGGTACTTGGGTCACTTGCGTAATTGAATCTGCCACACAGGATAATCCTACATCTTTCCCTATTCCGTTGGTTTCTGTCCGAAATCCATGTCTTTTCCAGGCCAGTTTTTGAATTTCTTCATCCATCAGTCCTGTGATCATTTTCTGACCATTCTCGTCCAAAGCGATCAAAACATGGGAAGACCAGATTGTTGGAATTGGATAAAGCATCACTAAATCTTCTTTTATTTTTTCATATTCATCAGGATTCTCCGCTGCATATTCAATCAGCTGGCTTTCATATCCGGCCACCATAGGCATAGCGCCCACTCCCATTTTCAGAAACTGGTTAAATAAATCCGCAGAAGAATCTTCCATGTAACCTAGCTTTCCAAAAATCTCCTGAAGCTGTGGCAAAATTTCCTCTGTATCCTCTGCAGTGAGAGTTTCGCCGTCATTCAGTACATTCGCCAAAAGTGCGGCAAACATGTTCCCTGAGTTGGAGCGGCATGGATCCGTAGTATATACAGATACTGTTCCGTACAGCTGTGAGAGTCCCACATCCGCCCAGCTGGTGTTTTCCTGAATCAACTTCAACAGCCCCCGCATATCAATGTAACATACATTTCCCTCAATAGTAATCAGCCCCTGGGCATCCAGCGCGTCCACCACCATCTTCCTGGAATACAATACGATCGGTGTGTTCATCATAATTTCACTTTGCAGCGGCTGTCCATGCAATTCCTTATAATACTCAAGAGCAATACTGCTGGACGGAAAAAGATAATTTTTCCCTTTCAGATCCGCCGTCATCATATCCAACGAACCTGCTTTTGCATAATCCACTGACAACCCATAGTCCTCTCTCAAAACAGAGAGGACCTCCTCATCTTCCAAAAATCCAATCTTTTCCCCTCCCACATAACCACTGACTTTTATCTGAGATTTTTCTTCTTTTTTCATCGTATAGGCGATCCCCACAAAAATAATCACTGCCAGCAGCAAAATCAGCCCTACTGCTTTTTTTCTCATTGTTATTCAACCTCATTTCTCCCGGTCCGTTATCCCATAACCTTCTTCTTCCAAAGTCTGTCTGAGCAAATTCATATCTGCCTCCATATCAATCAACTCATTTTGTGTCAGCTTCTCAAATTGAATCTGAAAGGCTTGATACAGAACCTGTACGGTTTCCCTGGTATTTTCCAAAAGCCTGGCTTTTTGAGTGCCAAACTGTGTATTCTGAAGTTTCACATATTGTTCCAGAACATTGGCTGCAGTTTCCTGATAATAATCAATATACTTACGGGCTGCCGAGATCTTTTCAGGATTTTCTGTCAAATATCTCAATACACTCTCTGCAATGTTCAAAAGCTCTCTGCACTTTTTGGTCAATTCTGGATCCATGATTTTCCCCACCGCTTCCTTCATGCGCGCATAATCCTGCCCTGCCTCATCCAGCTTTTCATGGAGCAGTTCACCTTGAGGGAGAGTAGAAATCCTTATCTTTCCTATACGTTCCTCAGGCCGCAGAAGAAAAGTCAAGCCTAGATAAAACAGCACTGTCGGTAAAACAGAAAACACCATTCCTAATTCTAAATTTACAAATAAAAAGCAGAATAAAAACAGAGAAAGCAAAATAGAAAAAAAGATGCTGATCCATTCTATCCATCTGTGTCTTTTCATTTAGTTATATCCTTTCACACTTCGAAATGCCTCCGTCAAATCTTTTGTCCCGTCAAAGACTTTTCCCTCTGTCTTCTCTGCCAGTTCTTCCAATTGTTTTTCATCTGCACTGCCAAAAGTAATGGAAAAAATTGGAATATCCAACCCATATCTCTCCCAGGCTTGATCAAAATACTCTGGATGATAGGAAGATTTTCCATCCGTCATCAGAATAATCGCCGGTGTATACTCCTCCACCGGATATTTGGATGCTTCCTCAAGTGCCCTGGCCGCTGCATTATAAATATCCGTTCCTCCGCTGGTGTCATAGGACGCAATCCGATCATAAAGATTTTGCATAGACTCGTCAGAAATGTCATCTGCCCGCAAAATATCTAAAATGCCATCGTCAAACAAAATGGCGATATTAATTTCTCCCTCCGTTGCCTGCAGCAAATTTTTCCGCGCATTGTCCTGAATCAAAATCTGAGACATGGCATCTTTCAGCTGATCTAATCCCACTGCCGCCATACTGTCTGAAAAATCCAGGCAATATAAATTTAAAGAGGGTTTTTTGAGTTCAGTCTGATAGAGCGTAAGAGCCTGCATCAGCACTTCCCCATCTGGCATCCGTATTGGAGACAGGATTCTTTCTGTGTCGATTCCCCATGCGCTGTCGAAAACAGATTGGTTTTTCTCAGACACCCCATCTGCCCGGATTCTCCTCCCTGTTGATTCAATCTGAGATTGTATCTCGTCTGAGAGAAGCGTTTCCTGGAAGCGAAGAAACGCCTCTTCCTTCTGTGCATCGCCATGATCCACATATCCCAGAGGTGAATCTGCAATAGACAAACCATCATAGGGGTAGATAATCTGTAAAGGTTCTTTTCCCTCTTCCATTAGTTTTTTATTGGCATCAATCATCAGACATTCATAATTGACCATAGCATCATAATCTTCCTCGAGAAATAGTTCTTTCAACCAATCTGAGCTTCCAGAGCTTCTCTCGACCCCGTTCAATAATTCTTTCACCTGACTCTTTAGCTGCTCACTGTTCAAATCTTCCACTGTCATATTTTCCTGCTTGCCGAGCATTGCATATAAAAACCCAATATATGCACTGGCACCGGAATTTGATTGTGTCGCACTGGTCATGCAAAAACTCATTTTCCCCTGGCGAATCGCTTCTAGGATATCTTTCACTGAAACATCTTTGCCAATAAATCCCAAATCCTCTGCCAGACTCCGACGAATTCCAAACACTACCGGCGTCATAGATACTGAGGCTTCATGCTTGACCATATGCTGCTGATCCCCCATAGACAGCCAGATACTGCTCGCCGGCCACACCGCATCATAATTCTCTGCTCCGGTCTCCAATTCTCTCATGATATCCACTGACCCTTTATAGTCCATCTCAATCTGTACATCAGACTGACTTGCACATTCCTCGATAATTTCTTCCAACTCTTGATTTTCTGATCCCGAAAGAATTCGAATCCTCGTCTGACTCTCCTCTGGAACAGAACCCATATATCTTAACTGTGAGCATCCTGTCATGAAAACAACCGTACAAAAACTCACCAGAAAAAACAATAGCTTTTTTCCCATATTCCCGTCCTTTCCCACAGTTCCACACTATCTATAGCTTCTCTATCTTTATTTTCCTTTTTTTTCACGTCAGTTTCTACCATTTCTCTCTCAAATCCATGTAAAAATCATGTAAAACCCACGAAAAAACTGCTGCATCTTTGGATATTTTCCATCGATACAGCAGTTTTTCTTCTAACGCTCTTCTTCCTTCTTATCCTCTGTTTCTTCCACCTTTCCCAGGCTCTTCACCAAATTCGCGCGCTCGCTCAAAGACATGCCATGACCTGCACCAGAAGGCTCCTCTTTCTTCGGCTGCTCCTGTTCCTTTGAAGGATTCTCTGCTTCTTCTTTTTGTTCCTTGTTCACTCGCATCCATCCCCGGATACCTGTAATCACAAAGACGATTCCGAAGAACGCAAATGCGATCGCAGCGATGATCATGAGCAAAGAAAGGTTCTCTCCTTTCAGGAACGCGTTGGCAAAATCCCAGACAATCCAAAGAAGGTAAACTCCGCAGATCGCACGGATAATATAAGAAAATTTCGGATTTTTCATACTCTCTCTGCCTTTCTGTTCTTATTTCAGGCCTGTCAGGAAGCCGAGAACTGGCTCTCATACAGATATGCGTAGAACCCTTGTCTCTCCAGCAATTCCTCATGTCTGCCCTGTTCTATGATATTACCATCTTTCATAACTAAAATCAAATCTGCCCCCTGAATGGTAGACAGTCGATGTGCCACAATAAAACTGGTCCTTCCTTCCATCAATTTGGCAAATGCTTCCTGTACGCGAATTTCTGTTCTTGTATCGATGGATGAGGTAGCCTCATCCAGAATCAGCATCGGCGGATGCATCAGCATCACCCTCGCGATGCAAAGCAGCTGCTTCTGCCCCTGGGAAATATTTCCGCCATCTTCCGCGATCACCGTATCATATCCCTTGGGAAGACGCTTAATAAAGCTGTGGGCATGCGCCTCCTTCGCTGCCTGGATAATCTCTTCCATGGATGCATCCGGCTTTCCATACGCAATGTTCTCCCGAATGGTTCCCGTCTTCAGCCAGGTTTCCTGGAGCACCATTCCAAAACTGCGTCTAAGACTGTCCCGGGTGATTTTCTTCACAGGTTTTCCGCTGATCCGTATCTCCCCTGCATCCACATCATAAAACCGCATAAGCAGATTAATCATCGTAGTCTTTCCACATCCAGTGGGACCCACAATGGCAATTCTTTGCCCTGGTTTCACTTTGATGGAAATATTCTCAAGTAAAGTGGTATCCGGACGGTAAGAAAAAGAGACCTGATCCACTTCCAGGCTTCCATCTACCTGACTGAGTACCTGTGCATCCTCCGCATCCGGACTCTCCACAGGTGTCTCAATAAAATCGAAAATTCTCTTGGCACTGGCCAGAGCACTCTCCAGCTCTGTAGACACACCGGAAATCTCGTTGAAGGGTTTCGTATACTGGTTCGCATAATTCAAAAAGCTGGTGAGCTGACCGACTGTCATTCCTCCTCCGATGACGGTGAACGCCCCGAAGATCCCCACACCTGTGTACACAAGGCCATTCACAAATCTGGTACATGGATTCGTAATCGATGAGAAGAACAACGCCCGGATTCCACAGGTTCTCAATTCCTCATTAATAGAATCAAAACGTTCCAAAGCTTTCTCCTCGTAGGAAAATGCCTGCACAACTTTCTGATTTCCCACAAGCTCTTCCACCAGAGAAGTCATCGAAGAGCGCTTTTCTGACTGAAGATGAAACATCTGATAGGTTCTCCCCGCAATAAAACTGGCTACAAACAGAGAAACCGGTGTCAGTAAAATAACCAGAATCGTGATCTTTCCATTGATGGAAATCATAAAGCCAATGGTTCCCAGGATTGTGAGAACACCTGTGAACAGCTGGGTAAAACCCATCAGCAGTCCATCTGAGAACTGGCTCACATCTGTCACAATCCGGCTCAGAATATCTCCTGGCTGATTCTGATCCAGATAACTGACCGGAACTTTCTGCAGATGTTCAAAGGCCCGGCTCCGAATATCCTGAACCACCCAGTAAGTGACCTGGTTTGTGAGAAGATTCATCAGCCACTGGGCAAATGCTGTGATCAGAATCACCACTCCCATACAGAGAAGAATGCGAATCAGTCTGACTGTAAAAATTTCTCCCGGTCCCACAATCTGATCCACAGCGTCTCCAATCAAGATCGGTGTGTACAAAGTCAGAGCCACTGTCACAGCCGCTAAAATCAGCATGGCAATCACTTTCCATCGATATGGCCGGATCAACCCGAGAACTTTTTGGATTGTCTCCCGATGCTTCACGCTCTTCCCACCTCCTGTTCCGTCATCTGTGACAGGCAGATCTCCCGGTATACTTCACAGGTATCAAACAGAAATGCATGTGTTCCGTTTCCTACCAGTTTTCCATCATCGAGAACCAAAATCCGGTCTGCCTGTCTAATAGAGGAAGCCCTCTGCGACACAATAAATACCGTCATCTGCTCCGTCTCTTTTCGAATTGCATGGCGCAGCGCCGCGTCTGTGGCGAAATCCAGGGCGGAAGCACTGTCATCCATAATCAAAATCTCCGGTCTCCCCACCAGAGCCCTCGCAATGGTAAGCCTCTGCCGCTGTCCGCCAGATAAGTTCGTTCCTCCCTGGGATATGAGACTGTCCAGGCCTCCCTTTTTCTCTTTCACAAATTCATCTGCCTGCGCAATCCGCAGAGCAGCCCAGATCTCTTCATCCGTGGCGTCAGATTTTCCCCACTGCATATTCTCACGGACCGTTCCCTTAAACAGCACCGCATGCTGGGGAACCATGCCAATCTTGCTGCGCAGCTGCCAGAATGGATATCTTTCCACCGGAACTCCGTCCACCTGAACACATCCGCTGTCTCTATCATAAAATCTTGGAATCAGATTGATCAGAGTCGATTTCCCGGATCCGGTTCCTCCGATCAGCCCCACGGTCTCACCGGCTTTCACTTCAAAGGAAATGTTCTCAAGAGCAGGAGCTGAAGCCCCCGCGTAGGTGTAAGTCACATTTTGAAATTGAACCCGGTCATGCCCTCTTCCTGTCTCCTGAGGCATATTTCCCTCATCATTCATGGACGGCTGAATTGCAAACACCTCATTGAGTCTGGCTCCGGATGCGGTAGCTTTTGTGACTGCCACAATCAAATTCGCCAAGGCCAGAAGAGCTGTCAGAATCTGCGTCATGTAATTTACCAGAGCGACCACTTCACCTTGTGTGATATTCCCCACATTCACCTGAATACTGCCAGACCAGAGAATCGCCACAATCGCCAGATTCATAATCACATACGTCGCCGGATTCAAGAGAGCAGAAATCTTTCCGGCGGAAATCTGAATTTTGGTGTACCACTCGTTATTCTTCTCGAAATCCTCGGTCTCCTCTTTCTGTCTGCCAAAGGCACGGATCACCCGGACACCCACATGATTTTCTCTGGTAAGCCTCGAAATCCGGTCCAGATACTTCTGTACTTCTTTATAAATCGGAACAGTAGCTTTCATAATCAGATAGATCACCAATGAGATCAGTGGGACGGCTATCACAAAAATCAGAGCAATTTTTACATTAATCGTAAAGGACATAATCACTGCGCCTGCCACGATAAACGGCGAGCGCAGAAACAGACGCAATACCAGATTCACTCCGGTCTGTGCCTGATTGACATCGCTGGTGATTCTCGTAATCAGCGTAGGTGTTCCCAGCAAATCCAGCTCCCTGTATGAGAGAGAATTAATATGCACAAACAGGCTCCTGCGCAGAGCTGTGCTGAATCCCATCGCCGCTTTGGCAGAAAAATACTGGGCGGTCACGGAACACACCAATCCGATAATTCCCAGAAAAATCATCACAGTACACATTTTCCAGATATAAAGCTCATTCTGGCTGCGGATTCCCACATCAATGATATTCGCCATCACCAGAGGGACAACCAATTCAAAGCTCGCCTCCAGCATCTTAAACAGAGGCGCAAGCACTGCTTCCTTATAATATCCTTTCAGATAGATTAATAACTTCCTCATAGTCCTCTCCCGAAGAAATTTATGTCATTTCTTCCTTTCGTAAATGTTCCATAGTCAGCTTACATGATAACAAAATCCCCCTGTAAATTCAAGATATCCGCCAAAAAAGGAGAACTGGTCAACACCAGCTCCCCTTCTACCTGATTCTCTTTCTTCTGTCCACATCCGGAAAACAAAAGGCATCCGGCCAAGAACAGAAGGAAAAACATTTGTTTTCTTTTCAAACTTCCATCCTCCTTGCCTGTGTTTTCCAGAGTATTGACTGTTTTTCTTATTTTATTCCTGTTTTTCCGCCACAATTAAAGACTCCCTCGGAAGTCTTCATTCTGTCTGATAAATCCTGTTTTTTGATATATCCTGCCAGATCCCGGTATATCTTTTCCTTGCACGGTTCATTAAGAATTTCATGGCGCAGCCCCGGATACAGCTTTCCCCGGACATTTTCATATCCCCGGGAACGGATATGGTTCACCGCCGCCGCAAATTTACGTGTGTTCCCTATGCAGGGATCTTCTGCTCCACCCACAAAGAGAATGGGCATATCCGGCCTGGTGCACTGCCATCCTCTCTTGCTGTATGTCTCCTGCATCAATTGGAAAAGTCCTGCATAGCCATCCACTGTAAATGTAAATCCGCACAGCTGTGAATCCTCATATTCCTTCACCACCAGCTGATCCGTGCAAATCCAGGAGCAATGGTGTGCTTCTTTTGGAAATTTCGCGGCATAACTTCCGAATGTCAACGTCTCCAGAAGACGGCTGCGGTGACGGCTTCCGAAAATCATCTTCTGTATCTGCACAATCAATTTTCCGAAAATAACCGCCCTGTTCCTGCTGGGAGATCCACAGACAATCAACATATCAATGAGATGGTCATATTTTCTGAGAAACGCCCGCACTGCCAGGGAACCCATACTGTGTCCAAACAAAATCAGAGGCAGATTGGGGTACCGTTCCCGAAGCAACAGCGTGATCTGATGAATATCTTCTACCACAGCCTTTGCCCCGCCGCCATAGAAATATCCCAGATCTTCCCTGGAATTCACGCTCCCGCCATGTCCCCGTTGATCATGGATGACACAGATATAACCATGTTTCGCCATATACTTCATGAAAGGCAGATACCTCTCCTTATACTCACACATGCCGTGCACCAGCTGAAGAACCCCACAGATCTGTCTTCCCTCTTTCGGAATTACGTTTAACACAGATAGCTCTAATCCGTCATACTCTGACACTATAGTCTCTCGTTCTTGTCTGCTCATCTTTTTCCTCCGTCATTCGTATCTTCCTATATTATACTGCTGCTGTCCCTTTACGTAAATCAAAATTTGCCCTAATCCGGGAAATCTGCTATAATATACACACCTTGCCGGTCTGCGGGATCTCCCCGGACGGCAAAATAAGAAACTTGTTTTTTAGTTTACAGCAAAATGGAGGAACTTATGAAAAAAACAACAGAGATATCTGAAAATACCGAAACTCTCAAGAAAAAAAAGTCCCGCGCCCCCATTCTTGTTCTCATAATCCTTCTGCTCATCGCCGGTCTGAGCGGAGCCGGGTACTATATTTATCTCAGGGAACAGCCGAAAAAAGAAGTCTCACGTTTCCTGGATTACGCCCAGGCTTTTAATGTGGACGGAATGGCCTCCTGTGTGAAAAACCAGGATCTGGGTGATCTGGAAAACAATCGTCTGAACGTGGATTCCTACCAAACTTTTTTTCAGGCAGTCAACGAGAAGATGAGTTATGAAATCACCGGACTGGATTTCAAGAACACTTCTGCAACAGTAACTGCCAAAATCACTTATTTCGATGGAACCGAGACCTACAAGGAAGCAATCAGCGAATTTTTCCGGTCCGGTATGCAGCAGTTATTCACAGGAGGAGATATGACTCCCGCCCAGAATGAAGAACTGCTCTCCGAGATCCTCACGGAGAAAGCAAAGGATCTCCCGGACACTCTGACCACCACAACCATCAAATACCCCTGCGAGAAGGAGAATGGAAACTGGATCATCACAGAGGTCAACGAAGATACGATCAACGTGATCACTGCGAATTTCGGTGCCTTCACCACAGAGCTGGAAGAATCCGAAGAAAACCTGAACTCTCTGGAGTCCGACGGCACTGCCGGTGATTCCGGAACCGAAAGTTCAGATCCGTCTTCCAGTGATGACGGTGTTCTCAACTACACCTGTGATAATTTCACACTGGTCTACGACCGCTATGAATTGTCAGAAGACTACAGCGGCAATCAATGTCTGCTGGTATATTACAATTATACAAACAATTCTGACGAGGCTTCCCAGCCTATGGTAAATGTCTCTCTTCGCGCGATGCAAAACGGTGAGACCTGCAGCGCCGCATTCCCAGTGGATCACAACACAGAGATGGACAATTATATGGCAGAGATTCCTGCCGGCGAGACCGTCTCGGTCTGCCAGTCCTTTGAGCTGAAAGATACTTCCGATGTGACCATGGAATTATCGGAAGCCTACTCTTTCAACGAAGATGTGGATACACAGATCATCCAGATCGCCGAACAATAAACATTTCTTTTTCGAATAATTTTCCCCATAATTCACATACTATGCAAGAAAGGATGGTGAATTATGGGGAATAAATTTTTAGGCTATTTTGCTTTGACCATTGCCATTATCGGTGCGGTGAACTGGGGACTGATTGGCTTTTTGGACTTCAACCTGGTCTCCTTCCTCTTCGGTAAAATGTCCTGGTTTTCACGAATCATCTATGGTCTGGTCGGACTGTGCGGTCTCTATCTGATTACCTTCTATGGAAATATGAAATCTGAGACAGACAGCTTGAACTAAGGAGGGAGAATTTTGTCAGAAAAAAATACTGCAGAAATCTGCAGCTGCAAAATCGCAGAACTTCCCGAAGCCTGCGTAAAAAAAATCCATGAATTTGAGCGAGAGCTCAACAAACAGGGATACTGGAATCTGGCCCTCATCGCTTATCAGATGAAAAAATGATATCCCTCTGTCGGGAGATGTTTTCTCTTTGTGAAATCATCTCCCAACACAAAAAGCTGCCGTCAAACAATGACGACAGCTTTTTTCAGAGCGATAGACGGGGCTCGAACCCGCGGTCTCGACCTTGGCAAGGTCGCGCGTTACCAACTACGCCACTATCGCATTCGGCATTCCCATGTCCTTGGGCTTGCCTAATTATAATACTGGATTTCCCATTGAAAGTCAAGAGAAAATTTTATTTTTTTCTAAGCTTCCGGATAATACCGAAGCACATGCTCCGGATAGTACTGATCTCCATAATCCCAGATACCCGCCGTTTTTCTGAGCGGATCACTCTCGGAGCGCTTTCTTCCTCCGCAGACTTTTTTCGCATAGCTCTGTGCGCTTCGCACACTCCACTGATCCAGCCCTTCCTCCTCCATGTAATGCAGATACCCTGTGCCAAAATTATACGCCTGCAATGCAATCTCAATATCCTGGATGTCCTCAGGCCCGGAACAGTTCACTTCTCTTAAGGCATGCTTAAGTTCCAGAATGCCGCACTCAATGGAATACTGTGTGTCGGTGATTCCATCGGGCTCCCTTGGATACCGGGTGTTAAACTGGCCCTCTGAAGACTGCATGATGTCCACCATCTGTCCTGCGCTTTCCTGCATCATCACTGCGAGAATCAGATCCACATAGTCTTCCATATCATAATCTCTTGCCATCTCTGTCACCGTCTCCCGGTAAGATTCACAGGTCTCATTAATCGAGTAAGAATCCTTCGGGGGCTCCAGCGCTTCCACAAGAAAATCCACCTGGGGAATTTCCTTTCTGAGGATCTCCTGAATCCCCAGAAGTAGCAAAATCCCCAGCAAAATTCCTCCGTAGACAGCAATCTTTTTTCTTCTGCTTTTTTTCTTTTTCTCATTTATCACAAGTTCTCTGTGCCTGGCAGCCGCAATTCTTCTCTTGCGCGCCTCCACAGCTTTTTGCCTTGCCAGAGCCGTCCTTGCGGCTCGGCTCTGTGATGCCATTTTTGATCTTCTTCTGACATTGAAACTATTGGTCGTACTCGGATATCTCCGCTTGCGTTTATCCATAATTTTCCTCTCATGACAGAATTTTTTTCTTTCGTAAATTCACTGTATGAGTTTTTCCATCTCATCCAGATACCGGTCAAACATTTCCAGCGCTTCAGAAACCGGAACCGGGCTGGTCATATCCACACCGCAGATTTTCAGAAGATCCACTGGATCTTTGGAACTTCCGCCACTCAGAAACTCTTTATACTTTTCCACAATTCCCTTCTCGCCATTTAAAATCTTCTGGCTGATGGCGATCGCCGCCGAGAAGCCGGTCGCATACTGATATACATAAAAAGGTGTATAAAAATGTGGAATTCTTGACCACTCCAGAGCAATCTGCGGGTCAATCTCCATTCCCTCACCAAAATAAGTTCTGTTCAGATCCAGATACAGACTGCACAGCACATCCGCAGTCAAGCTTCCGGACAATGCGCATTTCTCATGGACCATCTTCTCAAACTCTGCAAACATCGCCTGGCGGAACACGGTTGTCCTGAACTGTTCCAGAAAATAATTTACCAGATAAGCTTTCTCCTCACGGCTTTTTGCGTGCTGCAGCATCCAGTGAATAAGCAAAGATTCATTACAGGTTGATGCCACCTCCGCCACAAAAATCCGATACCCTGCGTAGGGGTAAGGCTGCGCGTGATCAGAATACCAGCTGTGAATCGCATGTCCCATCTCGTGGGCAAGAGTAAAGACATAATTCAAGGATCCGTTATAGTTCAGAAGAACATAGGGATGCGTTCCATAAGCCCCCCAGGAATAAGCCCCGCTTCTCTTTCCTTGGTTTTCGTAGATATCAATCCATCCCTTCTCAAATCCTTCCCGCAGAAGCGCCTGATAATCCTCTCCCAGTACTGACAGCCCCTCCAGCACTGTCTGCTTGGCCTCCTCAAAAGAATATTTTTTCTTCTGCTGTCTGACCAGTGGTGTATACAGATCATACATATGAAGTGTCTCCACACCGAGAGCTCGCTTTCGTAATTTTACATACCGGTACATGGAATCCAGATGGCCATGCACAGCCTCCAGAAGACCGTCATAGACGCTTTCCGGTATATTTCCCCCATCCAGGGCAGCAGCCCGCGCGGACGGGTATTTTCTCATCCTGGCAAAGAAGCCTGCCTGTTTGACATTCGCCTCAAAGGTTGCTGCCAGGGTATTCTGAAACTGACCATACACCTCATACAGTCTCTCAAAAGCTGCCTTTCTCACCGTGCGGTCTTCACTCTCCAGAAACTGTGCGTAACGTCCATGTGTCAGCTCTGTCTCTTCACCATTCTCATCTTTGATCGTTCCGAATTTCACATCTGCATTGTTAAACATGGAGAAAATATTCTCCGGCCCATCTGAGATCTGTGACACCTGTGCCAGAACATCTTCCATCTCCGGAGACAGAACGTGCTCTCTCATCCGAGAGATTTCATGGACATACCTCTGGTACAGTTCCAGCCCCTTCTCCTCTCTCAGATATTCCGCAAATGCTTCCTCTGACAGATTCATAAGCTCTGGTTCCACAAAAGCAAAGGTGCTGTTTGCTTTCACCATCAGGTTCTGTACTCTCCCCGCAAGCTGCTGAAAATGCCCGTTTCCGGTATCCTCGTGATACCGCTGATTCGCATAGACATAGAGACGTTCCAGATGCTGCTGAAGACGATTCATCTCCACCAGCCCTTCACACAAAAGCTGCGGTGTACCGCAAAGCTTTCCCTGGTATTTCTTATATTCTCCCAATCCACATTCTGTCTGATGGTATTCTCTCTCCCACTCTTCCTCTGTGGCAAATAAATCTTCGATTTTCCATTTGTCCTGTCCGCAGATCTCCCCGCGCACAGGCAGCCGTTTTTTCTGTTCCATACGAAACCTCTCTTTCAAGACATCTGTTCCTTATTATACCCCAGAAAAATTTTTTTGAAAACCCTGTTGACAAATTCTTTCCCTATATGTATTATTGTATTAATCACTTAGTACAATAATACATCAGTACAGAAAGGAGATTTTAAGATGCCATGGAAACTGGATTCCAACCTTCCCATATATACCCAGATCATCGAACATATTCAGCTCGATATCATTTCCGGACTCTACCAGCCCGGCGACCGGCTTCCTTCTGTCCGGGATCTGGCCGCTGAGGCATCCGTCAACCCCAATACCATGCAAAAAGCACTCTCTGAACTGGAACGGAGCGGTCTGCTCCATTCTCAGAGAACCAGCGGACGTTTTATTACGGAGGATATTCATATGATTGAAAAAATGAAGGAAGAACTTGCTTTCGCAAGAATCCATGACTTTCTCGATAAAATGAGTCAGATGGGATTTCAAAAGAAAGAAATTCTGGCATTGATCGAAAAAATTCAAAAGGAGGATGACCAATGAGTACCATTCTGGAATGTAAAAATCTCTCAAAAAAATACGGTGCCAAGAAAGCGTTGGATCACATTAATCTGAAATTAGATTCCGGAAAAATAATTGGATTACTGGGGCCAAACGGCAGTGGAAAATCCACACTGATGAAAATGATCAATCGGCTTTTGACCATCTCAGACGGTCAGCTGCTCATAGACGGCATGTCTCCCGGGCCAAAGACCAAATCACTGATTTCTTATCTGCCGGAACGGACTTATCTGGACCGTAACCGTAAGATCTGTGAATATCTGAATTATTTTTCCGATTTCTATCCGGATTTTGACCGTTCCCGGGCAGTATCCATGCTGACAAAACTTGGGCTGTCCACAGACTCCCGCATCGGCTCTCTGTCCAAAGGAACTCAGGAGAAGGTGCAGCTGGTTCTGGTCATGAGCCGCCAGGCCCGCCTCTACTGCCTGGATGAACCCATTGCCGGTGTAGACCCCGCTTCCAGAGATTATATTCTAAGCACGATACTGAACAACTATGACGAACATGCAACCATCTTAATTTCCACTCACCTGATCTCAGACGTGGAAAATATTCTGGATGAAGTCATATTCCTGAAAGACGGGAAAGTACTGCTCCATGACTCTGTGGAGGCAATCCGTTTCGTCAAGAAAAAATCTGTAGATGAATTGTTCCGGGAGGTATTTCAATGCTAAAAAAATTACTGAAATATGATCTTCGAAGAGTCTCTCCGATTCTTCTTGTCGTACACGCTGCTATTTTGTTTTTCTCTTTTCTGAGTTTTGCAGTTATGCACATTCTCGGAATCCGGCCCTTTGATAATATTGTGTCCGGCATTTATGCCACGACTGTTCTAATCATGATCTGCGTGGTCACTGTCTTTACCAATATCTATCTGGGAGTATCCTACTACCGCAGCCTCTATTCCGATGAAGGATATCTGACCAATACTCTTCCGGTAAAAGCCAGCAGCCTGGTTTTCTCCAAATTCCTGTGCGGCGCTCTCTGGGTATTCCTGGATTACCTGCTTGTCCTTCTGGCCTCAGTGATCCTTTTTGATCAGGAATTTGGCGAATTCTTTCACGCCCTTTCCCAGAAACTCACTGTCCAGACCGTTCTGATCTGCGGTATTGTGATTATCACAGAAATCCTTACCTCTTGTCTGATGGTGTACTGTGCAGTTGCTATTGGAAGTTTCTTTCACGGACACCGGATCATGGGATGTATTGGAGGGTATATACTTCTATACCTGGTCAACCAGATCCTGGCCTTCATCGTTATCCTGCCCCTGTTTACCACCCCTTTCTTAACTCTCACCGCTGACAACGGTCTGGCTTCTGCAAGAGAAATTCTTGCCTGGATGAACCGAGGCATGGGAATTATTGTGTGCCTGAATCTGGTTCTGGGTATCCTTTATTATCTGATCTGCCTCCATACATTGGATAAAAAACTGGAAATGGATTGAAAAGAGTTTTTATGAACAAGAGGGAATCCCGCCCGACAGCAGGATTCCCTCTTGTATTTATGTTTTTAATGATGGAACAGGCGAATGCCGGTAAAGGCCATAACCATTCCATATTTGTTACAGGTATCGATCACCAGATCATCTCTCACAGATCCACCCGGCTCTGCAATATATTTTACACCGCTCTTATGTGCCCGCTCAATGTTGTCGCTGAACGGGAAGAAGGCATCCGATCCCAGTGTCACGCCGGTCATCTGATCCAGCCATGCTCTCTTCTCTTCTCTTGTGAACACTTCCGGCTTCTCAGTGAATACTTTTTCCCATGCGCCGTCAGCCAGCACGTCCATGTACTCTTCGCCGATATAAACATCAATTGCATTATCTCTCTCTGCTCTCTTAATGTCATCCCTGAATGGCAGGTTCATGACTTTCGGGCACTGACGCAGGAACCAATTGTCAGCTTTCTGTCCCGCCAAACGTGTACAATGTACACGGGACTGCTGGCCAGCGCCGATTCCGATTGCCTGTCCGTCTTTCACAAAACATACGGAATTTGACTGAGTGTATTTCAAAGTAATCAGAGAAATCTTCAGATCCCGGATTGCTTCCTCATTCAATTCTTTGTTCTCTGTCACGATATTGGAGAGCAACTCATCATCGATGGGAAGTTCCTGTCTGCCCTGTTCGAATGTAACTCCAAACACTTCTTTGTGCTCAAGAGGAGCCGGTACATAATCCGGATCGATCTCAATGACATTATAGTTTCCTTTTTTCTTCTGGCTTAAAATCTCAAGTGCCTCTTTGGAATATCCAGGAGCAATGACTCCGTCACTGACCTCTCTCTTGATCAGCATCGCAGTGTCTTTGTCACACTCATCAGACAGCGCAATAAAATCACCAAAAGAAGACATTCTGTCTGCGCCCCTTGCTCTTGCATAGGCACACGCCAGCGGAGAGAGCTCTCCCAGATCATCCACCCAGTAAATTTTTGCCAATGTCTCACTTAAGGGAAGTCCCACAGCCGCACCTGCCGGTGACACGTGTTTAAAGGAAGTTGCCGCCGGAAGACCTGTCGCTTTTTTCAACTCGCGAACCAGCTGCCAGCCGTTAAAAGCATCCAGAAAATTGATATATCCCGGCTTTCCGCTGAGAACTTTAATCGGAAGTTCCCCGCCGTCTGCCATATAGATTCTGGAAGGTTTCTGATTTGGGTTACATCCATATTTCAACGCTAATTCTTTCATGTCATTCACTCCTCACTGATTCTTGTTCACAATCTTGGTTTCATAGGTTCCTGTAGCGATATCAATATACCGTACAAACAGAGAAACTTTATTCTCCTCATTTAAGTTCTCCCAGAGAAGATTCACAAATGCATCCATATCGTCTGGAATTTCCACCAGTTTAGGTTCTCCCTCAAAACTTGGAAGCGGATCTCCATCATGCTGGTAAGTGTGGATAAAATGTCCTTCACCCGCCGCACAGTTCTCGTACGCAAAGGTAAAACGGTTACAGGAGTCCGGACTTCCGTTATTGCTCTTCAAAATAGACATGGCATAGCTGTATTTTCCATTCTCCACATGCATAATTCCAGAAATTCTCGGGGTATAATTCGGAGCATCCGGTTCAAACTCTCTGCTTCTCAAAGACTGTTCAAAAGTCAGCTGGCGGTCCATTCCCTCGTAAATCGTATCAGTCTGGTCTCCATTTGTCACAATCGTCTTATTACCCAACACACGGACTGGTGCATAGATAATCAGACTGGGGTCAGTCAGTTTGGAAGGATCAAAAGCTTGTGTGCGGATTCCCTCTTTGTCCTCCACAAAAATTCGATTCCGGCTGTTTTCACTTCTTCCCATAATAAAGTAAGCTGCCACAGCTTTGGTGTCGTCCTTGGATCTTCCCAGAATAATACCTCTTCCAGGGTATGAATTTTTCTGCAATTCTTCGGCCAACGATAACATCTTCATCTTTGATTCTCCTTTCACTGTTTAAAATAATTGTTACGATCAGATAGGAGAAATCTCTCCCCCTCTCCAATCAATGCAATACCTCGTGCAAGCACGGCGATCACTTGCCAGGCTTATTACACAAAAACCGCCCGGGTAATCCAAACGGTTGCCCAGGCGGTCGACATTCTCATCAGCTGCACTCCCTGTAGTTTCTCTACTTCCGCCAGTCATGCAGTTATAATCATAGTACAATACATTTTTCTTTTTGACAAGCCCTAAAATCAGCTTTTATTCCATCTCTTTTTGTTTTTCCAGCATTCTTGTCTGAATGTCTGACTTCAATTGTTCCCAGGCGTCCGGATGTTCCACATAATACTTGGGACAATTTTTTCCTGTCACATCATAATGCCGGATTACATGATCGATGTCCAAACCAAATCGGTTACACAGATAGGCTGTCAGTTCTACCAAAGACTGGTAAGTCGCCTCATTGAACTGTCCGGTTTCGTCCGGATGACAGCACTCAATGGAAATGGTATCCACATTTCTGGAATTGGTGGCATAGGAAATCTCGTTGGTGGGAATACACTGTACAATCTCTCCTTCCAGCCCGATCACAAAATGGCTGCTCACCTCATTCGAGTGATTATCTTTCAGCCCTTCAAAATAGTCCCTGTTGTTCATCGCTGTGGACCCCGGATTCGCCGTATAGTGAATGGCAACATTCTTAACTTCTTCCAGGGGAGTTCCCGGCCTGGAATAAGGATTGACTGTCAAAAGCTCCACATCCAACGGAGGCGCCCCCAAAAGAGGATCTTCCGAATATTCCGAACTCAAGGCTTCTCTCAAGGCGTTCTCTGATCTTATTGTGTGCAGAAGCATTCTACCGCTCACAAAAAACAGTACCAGCAGAACCAGGCATCCCACAATAACCCAGCGAAAATTGTTCTCTTTTTTCTTTCGCCTTCTGGAGGAACTGCTTCTCGATCTTTGATATGTAGTTTTTCTCTCTGAGGATCCCCCGCTCCTCTTTCTGGTAGTTCTCCTTTTTGGACTCGTCATATTTTCCTGCCCCATAATGCGATAAAGCAGGCCATTCCACAGTCATGTGGAATGCCCCGCCTGATCTTTTTTCTCTTATTCTTCAATCGTATAGTTTGGTGCCTCTTTGGTGATATGGATGTCATGAGGATGAGACTCTTTCAGAGAAGCAGAAGAAATCTTGATGAATCTGCCTGTCTTCTGAAGTTTCTCGATATTTTCTGCACCGCAGTATCCCATTCCAGAGCGCAGACCGCCAATCAGCTGGAATACAGTGTCTTCCACCTGTCCCTTATATGCCACACGGCCTTCCACACCTTCTGGAACCAGTTTCTTAGCATCTTCCTGGAAATAACGATCCTTGCTTCCGTTTTCCATAGCCGCAATCGATCCCATTCCACGATACACTTTGTATTTTCTTCCCTGATACAATTCGAAAGTTCCCGGGCTCTCATCGCAGCCGGCAAAGATACTTCCCATCATACATACGCTGGCTCCTGCGGCAATCGCTTTTGTGATATCTCCGGAATATTTGATTCCTCCATCCGCAATGATCGGAATTCCATACTCTTTTGCCGCTTCGTAACAATCCATTACAGCCGTAATCTGCGGCACACCGATACCTGCAACCACACGGGTAGTACAGATGGAACCAGGTCCGATACCTACTTTTACAGCGTCCACTCCAGCCTCAATCAGGGCTTTTGTCGCCTCGCCTGTGGCTACGTTTCCAGCGATTACCTGCAGATCCGGATAAGCTGCCTTGATCTCACGGACTGTTCTCAGAATATTTTCTGAATGTCCATGAGCAGAATCGATCACAATCACATCCACATTGACTTTCACCAATGCGTCCACTCTCGCAAGGACGTTAGACGTGATTCCCACAGCAGCTCCGCAGAGCAGACGTCCCTGAGAATCTTTTGCTGAGAGAGGATATTTGATCTGCTTCTCAATATCTTTGATTGTAATCAGGCCTTTTAAATTATAGTCATCATCAACAATGGGTAATTTCTCTTTTCTCGCCTTTGCCAGAATTTTCTTGGCTTCCTCCAGGGTAATTCCCTCTTTTGCAGTAATCAGTCCCTCTGAGGTCATGGATTCTTTGATCTTTTTGGTGAAATCCTCCTCGAATTTCAGGTCACGGTTTGTGATGATACCCACCAGTTTTCTGCCTTCCGTGATCGGAACTCCTGAGATACGGAATTTTGCCATCAAATCATTGGCATCTTTCAATGTATGTTCCGGTGATAAGAAAAATGGATCTGTGATAACACCATTCTCAGAACGTTTTACCTTGTCCACCTCATCAGCCTGAGCCTCAATTGACATGTTCTTATGAATGATACCAATACCGCCCTGTCTGGCCATGGCAATTGCCATACGATGCTCGGTTACCGTGTCCATTCCAGCACTCATCATAGGAATGTTCAGTTTTACCTTCTTTGTCAAATAAGTGGAAACATCTACCTGATTCGGTATCACTTTTGAATATGCAGGAACTAACAATACATCATCAAAAGTAATGCCCTCGCCGATAATAGTACCCATTGTTTTTCCTCCCTTGTATTCTTTTTTTCGTGTTATTGTTCCCTAGTGTAACAAAAAACCACAACAGTGTCAATCCGTAAAAACTTTCGAAGGAGCAGTTTTTTTCATCATATTAATCATATTTTCATCCGGCTCCAAAATCACTTTACAGTTCTGCTGATTCACAGAAGTAATCATTCCGTAACGCTTGGCATCCGCGTTTCCAGAGGAATAATCCAGAACTTTCAGCCTGGTATTTCCATTATAATACTCCATGCGCCGTGAGTTCAGCGGTGCCACAAGATCAGTCTGATTCAGATCGAAGGTGTTGACTTTTTTTCTCTTCTTTTTTGCCATGACAACATCCACGTCCAGTTCTCCATTCACATACAGATATTCATACTCAATATCTGTTCGCGGGAAAACAAAAAAATAGACCAGGCATCCTGCCACAATCGCTACGGGGAGCAGAAAAATCATGGCAAAGATGCTGAACCACAGTAAAATCACAACCAGCGCGATCGAACCGCATTTGACAGCCAGGTCTTTCATACTCCTTTCCTTTTTCACAAGACATTCTGCGTATAAATCACCCATCTTACTTTCCTCCACACTTTCTGGATTTTCTCTTAGTGTAACACAAAATAGGGAATGCTGCAAAACAACATTCCCTATTTTCATTCAATCGTCACACATCTAATGTAATTACTTTCCTATTACATCATACCCATGCCTGGATTGCCTGCCGCTGCTGCCGGAGCATCTTCTTTGATAATTCCAACTACAGACTCTGTTGTCAGCAGTGTAGATGCCACGCTTGTCGCATTCTGCAATGCACTTCTGGTAACTTTTACCGGATCCAGAATACCTTTCTCGATCATATCAACATATTCTTCTTTCAGAGCATCAAAACCAATTCCTGGCTCAGACTCTTTTACTTTATTGATAATCACAGAGCCTTCCAGTCCTGCATTTGCTGCGATGTGATACAGCGGAGCTTCCAGTGCTTTCAGAATGATATTTGCACCGGTCTTCTCATCGCCTTCCAGTCCTGCTGCCAACTTGGCAACTTCTTTGGATGCGTGGATATATGCGGAACCGCCTCCTGCGATAATACCTTCTTCAACGGCTGCCTTGGTAGCTGCCAGAGCATCTTCCAGACGCAGTTTTGCTTCTTTCATCTCTGTCTCTGTCGCTGCACCTACACGGATTACTGCAACACCGCCTGCCAGTTTTGCAAGTCTCTCCTGAAGTTTTTCACGATCGAAATCAGATTTGGTCTCTTCAATCTGTGTACGGATCTGAGCCACTCTGTTTGCAATCTCTTCTTTTGCACCCAGTCCATCTACGATGACTGTGCTCTCTTTTGCAACCTTCACAGATTTCGCACGTCCAAGCTGAGACATCTCAACTTCTTTCAGATCCAGACCCAGTTCGTCAGATACAACCTGTCCGCCGGTCAGAATAGCGATATCCTGAAGCATTTCTTTTCTTCTGTCGCCATATCCAGGTGCTTTCACAGCCACTACCTGGAAGGTTCCTCTCAGTTTGTTTACGATCAATGTGGTCAGCGCTTCACCTTCCACATCCTCAGCGATGATGAGCAGTTTTGCGTTGGACTGTACCACTTTTTCCAGCAGAGGAAGCAGTTCCTGGATATTGCTGATCTTCTTGTCTGTGATCAGAATGTATGGATCTTCCAGAGTAGCTTCCATTTTCTCCATGTCTGTGGACATATATGCGGAAATATATCCTCTGTCAAACTGCATACCTTCTACCAGATCCAGCTCTGTGTGCATGGTCTTGGATTCTTCTACAGTGATAACACCGTCTTTGGATACTTTTTCCATGGCGTCTGCCACAAGCTCTCCAACCTCTTCGCTGCTTGCAGAAATTGCTGCTACATTAGCAATCTGAGCTTTTCCGTTGATGGTTTTGCTCATCTTTGAGATAGCTTCCACAGCTGTGTCGGTCGCTTTCTTCATTCCTTTTCTCAGAATGATTGGATTTGCGCCTGCTGCCAGGTTCTTCATTCCTTCATGAACCATAGCCTGAGCCAGTACGGTAGCGGTTGTTGTTCCATCACCAGCTACATCGTTGGTCTTAGAAGCCACTTCTTTGATCAGCTGAGCTCCCATATTCTCAAAAGAATCTTCCAGCTCAATCTCTTTTGCGATGGTCACACCATCGTTTGTGATGAGCGGAGCTCCGTATGGTTTATCCAGTACCACATTTCTTCCTTTCGGTCCCAATGTAACACGAACGGTATCTGCCAGCTGATTTACGCCTTTTTCCAATGCTGCTCTGGCTTCTGCGCCAAATTTAATTTCCTTTGCCATAATTGCATTCCTCCTGATCTATTTCAATTTTTGTCAAATTTCTTATTTTACTACTGCTAAGATGTCACTCTGTCTTACGATGATATAATCCTCACCGTCTAATTTTACTTCTGTTCCTGCATATTTGGAATAGATAACCTGATCATCCACGGCAACTTCCATCTTAATCTCTTTTCCATCTACCATTCCACCAGGGCCAACAGCGATTACAACTGCCTGCTGTGGTTTTTCCTGTGCCTGACCTGGCAGTACAATACCGGACTGTGTTTTCTCTTCTGCTTCCATCTGTTTCAATACAACTCTGTCACCTAATGGTACTAATTTCATATCTATTGCCTCCTTGTTTTTTACCGTTTTAGTAGCACTCATTATTGTCGAGTGCTAATCACTGTCCTTATATTAGTGAATTCCTTGGTTTTCTGCAACCTCTCAGAACCAGATATATTTAAATATAATATGCATTTATCTCATTTTTACTCTTTTTTTCTTTTATTTTCTCATTTTTCTAATTTCTGAAAAATAAAAAGACCTACAGACATTTTACTCATAAATATCTGTAGGTTCCTCTTATTCTTGTATATCTCATCTTAAAACTGTCTTTCTTTTCTTATGTCATACCATAGCTGCAAACAGGCACTCACGCTTTCTTCGCTCTCTGTGCCTTAATCTCTTCCAATTCATCAAAAATAACTTCATTGAGAACTTTGATGTAGGTCCCTTTCATACCTGAAGAACGGGATTCAATCACACCTGCACTCTCAAATTTCCGAAGCGCATTGACAATCACAGATCTGGTAATTCCCACACGATCCGCGATCTTGCTGGCCACAAGAATTCCCTCGTCTCCGTTCAGTTCATCAAAAATGTGAATGATCGCCTCCAGCTCTGAGAAAGAAAGCGTATTAAACGCAGACTTCACAACCTGCTGTTTTCTGTCTTCTTCTGCATTTTCTTCATGGACGGACCGCATCATCTCAAGTCCTACCACTGTGGTTCCATATTCACTGACAATGATGTCCTCAATATCATACGGCTTATCGTTTCGGTACATAAACACTGTTCCCAAACGTTCGCCAGCAATATCAATTGGATTAATGATTCCCTGATATCTCTCCACGTCAGGCGCCTCAAACCCTAAAGTTTGAAGATTCACATTTTCCTTGGTAGATAACACCTCCAGAAACCGTTCGTTGAGCAGATGGTCAATATAACCTCCTACCTTATCCTCAATCAATTCTGTCAATTCTTCTACTCCAGGACATAAACTGACACCCAATACCTTACCCTTTTTGCTGATCACTAAAATATTAGAGCTTAATGTCTCCATCAGGACCTGACAAATGTCATTGAACACAACCTTACTAGAACTGCTGTTATGCAAAAGTTTATTGATCTTTCTGGTTTTGTCTAACAATTGAACGCTCATTGGTGTCCTCCTTTCAAATATTTTTCGCCAGTTCTTCTCCTTGTTTTATACTAACATGGTATCTGTGTTAAAATCAATATATTTTTTTACATTTTTTTATTTTTTTTTGGATTTTTAAGTAATTGATAGATTTTTCTTTAATTTGAAACTAAAAATGCTGTCTATTTTATAGACAGCATTTTTTTTAAGAAATTTTCAGGCTTTTGTGACTTCTTGCATTTTTTCCACGTAACCACAGGTTTCACTGCTGCATACCAGTTTATTTCCTTTTTCAACCATATAACTGCCGCATTTCGGGCATTTCTTTCTGGAAGGTTTCTGCCAGGACATGAACTCACATTCTGGATTATTTTCGCAGCCGTAATACTTTCTTCCTTTTTTTGTTTTCTTCAGAACCACTTCTTTTCCGCACAGCGGGCAAGGAACTCCAATCTTCTCATAGTATGGCTTTGTATTTCTGCAGTCCGGAAATCCGGGGCAGGCCAGAAAACGGCCATGGGGGCCATATTTAATCACCATATGGCGTCCGCATTCCTCACAGATGACATCCGTCACCTCATCCTCTATTTTTACCTGTTCCAGTTCTTTCTCGGCCTTCTCCACATCCCGCTTCAAATCCGGGTAGAAATTCCTGACAACCGTCTTCCAGAATACAGTCCCTGCCTCCACGCAGTCCAGCAATCCTTCCATGGTCGCAGTAAAATTCACATCGACAATACTTGGAAAGGCCTGTTTCATAATATTATTGACAACCTCTCCCAATTCCGTCATATAGAGATTTTTGTTCTCTTTTGAGATATAACGGCGGGCGATAATTGTAGTGATCGTAGGCGCATAAGTACTCGGGCGCCCAATTCCCAACTCCTCCAGAGTTTTAACCAGAGAGGCCTCTGTGTAATGGGCCGGCGGCTGTGTGAAATGCTGTTCCGGATTCAGCTGGAGAAGCTGAAGCGGCATTCCTTTTGTCAGGCTCTTTGCCAGCACATTGGTCTTCTTTTTCGTATCATCCTCTTGTGTGTAGACCGTCTGAAATCCGAAAAACAGAAGTCTTGACGCTGCCACCGTGAAAAAATATTTTCCGGCAGATATCTTCACAGATGTCGTCTCATACTTGGCACTGCTCATACGGCTGGCCACAAACCGTTTCCAGATCAGCTGATACAGGCGGTACTGATCTCTGGAAAGGGATTCCTTCAAAGACAGAGGAGTTCTCGTGATATCCGTGGGACGTATCGCCTCGTGAGCGTCCTGGATCTTCTGCTTGTTTCCGGAGACCTTCGGTTTCTCAGATACATAATCCGCCCCGTATTCCTGTGCGATATAAGCTCTCGCCGCCTGATCTGCTTCCTCTGAGATACGGGTAGAATCTGTACGCAGGTAGGTAATCACACCGACTGTGCCGTTTCCCTTAATATCAATTCCCTCATATAGCTGCTGAGCCAGACGCATAGTCTTCTGCGTGGAAAAATTCAATGTCTTAGCTGCCTCCTGCTGAAGAGTACTGGTGGTAAACGGAAGCGGAGCATTTTTATGCCGCTCTCCTTTTTTCACCTCAGCCACCTCATAGGAACACTGTCTGAGCTCCTCCAGGATTTCATCCATCTGCTCCTTGCTCTTAATCGCAAGTTTCTTATCAGTGCCATAAAATTTCGCAGTCAGGGGTCTCTTCTCACCCTCTACCTGGAAATCTCCCTCCAGATCCCAATATTCCTCCGGAATAAAGGAGTTAATCTCGTCTTCCCTGTCACCGATAATACGAAGAGCTACCGACTGTACACGCCCCGCACTGAGCCCTCTTTTTACCTTTGCCCACAGCAAAGGACTGATGCTGTAGCCGACCAGACGGTCCAGAACTCTTCGCGCCTGCTGTGCTTCCACCAGATTCATGTTAATCTTTCTCGCCTGCTTGATGGATGATTTCACAGCCGTCTTGGTAATCTCATTGAAGGTAATTCTCTGCATCTTTTCCTCTTCCACCTTCAGTGTCTGAGACAGATGCCAGGAGATGGCCTCTCCCTCCCGGTCAGGGTCCGTTGCCAGATAAATCTTATCTGCCTTTTTTGCCGCTTTGCGCAATTTTGTCAGCAGTTCACCCTTTCCCCGGATTGTAATATATTTCAATTCAAAGTCATGATCCACATCAATTCCCATCTGGCTTTTGGGCAGATCTCTCACATGACCGTTGGAAGCTTGTACATCATAATTATTTCCCAAAAACTTCTTAATCGTTTTCACCTTTGCCGGTGATTCCACAATCACTAAATATTTCGCCATGTCTTCTCTCCTATATTGCTCCATGTTGAAAATCCGTGACCCTGTTGTCTGTGCAGCTTATGTGTCACAATTTCTTAAATATTTATAAAATCACTTTTTTTGATAAAATTTCTGCCCGATCCTCCCCACAAAACCTTCCAATTCCAGTTCCGTAAGACTGTTTATTACCTTCTTCGCCGAAAAATGGGTCATTTCGATAATCTCATGGGGACTTTTAGGCTGTAAATCCAGACAACTATACACCAAATTGAGATCGCTTGCAAGTCTTAAATGTCTTTTTTTTGCGGAAGTCTCCTCCGTACTTCCCTCCAATCCCCATTCTCCAAGCAGGGTCTGAACGGACCATGCCACCCCCGCTCCCTGTTCCAAAAGCCTGTGGCATCCCACACTCAGACTGGAATCCACAGGTCCTGGCAGAGCATAGACCGTCTTCCCCTGTTCCAGAGCAAAATCCACAGTGATCAACGCTCCGCTTTTTTCCCTGGCTTCCACAACCAGTATCACATCCGCCAACGCACTGATGATACGGTTGCGGGCCGGAAAATAACATCCCAGCGGACGGGTGCCTGGCGGTTGTTCACTGATCAGCCCTCCAGACTGCCAGACCTGCCGGTACAAATCATAATGTTGTCCGGGGTAGCAGATATCCACTCCGCATCCCAGAACCGCATATGTGGCTGTTCCGCCTTCCAGTGCTCCGCTGTGTGCGCGTCCGTCCACTCCCAGGGCAAGGCCGCTGATCACCTGAATTCCAGCTCTGCTGAGCTCCTTGGCATAATAATAGGCCTGTCTGCTGCCGTAAGTACTGCACCTTCTAGCTCCCACCACTGCCACAGTAGGGCAGTCATCCCGGGGCAGATTTCCCCGCACATACAGTCTTTTTGGCATCCCTTTGTAATTCCTGAGCCTTTTGGGGTAGCGGCTACTGCTTTTATCAATACATTCTATGTCTGTATGATAAATTTCTTCCATTATATATCTTCACCTCCAATATTTTTTATCCAAAACCCGGTATCCAATCGCCTCCTGAAGATGTTCCTTTTGAATGATTTCTGAATTCTCCATATCGGCTATTGTCCGGGCAACTTTCAAGATTCTGTGATATGCCCGCGCACTGATTCCCAACTGGTCATAAGCCTTCCTCAGGAGTTCTCTTCCCTGGCTGCTCAGGATACAGTATTGTTCCAAAGCTTTTGCAGGGAGATCACCGTTGAATCTGAAATCCGTATTTTTGTACCGTTCTTTTTGTATCTGCACAGCCTTCTCCACCCTCCTTCGAATCTCGGATGAACTTTCTGCTTTCCGGTTCGCAGATAACTCCTCATAGCTCATGGGATCTGCCTCTGCACACAGATCAATCCGATCCAGTAAAGGCTGACTGATTTTCCGCAGATATCCGGTGATCTCCCCCTGGCTGCAGGTACATCGGTTCATGTCCGGATAATAACCACAAGGACAGGGATTCATAGCGGCCAGAAGAAGGAAATCTGCGGGGAAGCAGTAGTTTCCCTGAACTCTGGACAGACGGATATAGCGATCTTCCATTGGCTGTCTCAAAATCTCAAGACTTTTTTTGGAAAACTCAGGCATCTCATCCAGGAACAACACTCCCCGGTGAGCCAGTGTCACTTCCCCGGGCTTGGGATTCTTTCCGCCTCCTGCCAGAGCCTGTGCCGATGCGGTGTGATGGGGAGAGCGGAATGGCCTGGTTGTGATAAATGGATGCTCTGCCGGCAACAGTCCCGCAATACTGTAGATTTTCGACACTTCAAGGCTCTCGTGCTTGTCAAGTTCTGGCAAAATTCCCGGCATCCTTTTGGCAATCATAGACTTTCCGGTGCCCGGCGCCCCGATCAGCAATAGATTGTGAAACCCACTGGCTGCAATCTCCGCTGCTCTCCTGGCTCCCTCCTGTCCCTGTACATCCTGAAAATCTTCATATTTTTCCTCGCTGTACGGCTGTGCCGGATTTTTTTGTATCCCATCAACCGGTTTTCTTTTTCCCTGTAAAATCTCACACATATCCCGCACGGATTCCACACCAATCACCTGAATATCAGGAACCAGCATCCCCTCCAAGGCATTCTGAACAGGCAGAATACAGGTATGGCATCCCAACTCCCTCGCTTTCATAACGATTGGAAGGATTCCTGACACGGGACTGCATTTTCCGCTTAAGCTTACTTCCCCGATCATCAGAACTCCTCTCAGAAGGTTCCTCGGAATCTTCCCGGCCGCCGACAGAATTGCCGCTGTGATAGGTAAGTCATAACCGGCCCCTTCCTTGCGGATATCTGCCGGCGCAAGGTTCACCGTAATTCGTTTAGGCGGGATCGCAATCCCGGTATTTTTCAAGGCTGTCCGCACCCTCTCCTGAGCCTCCTTCACCTGAGAAGTCACGTAACCCACCATGGCCAAAGATGGCAGTCCGTCGCTCACATCTGCTTCCACCTGAATCGGACAGATATTCATCCCCTGGATGGACGCCGACAATACACTGCTGAACATAGCATTCTCCTCTCTGTGCATCAGAATCCATCTCGCAGCCTGATATAGCCGTATCTTTGTTTTTGTTTTTGAGAAACGGGAGCAGAATCTCTCCCTGAGATATGAAATCAGAAATGATTGTTAAAACATTTTATCTGTCTTTTCGATCAACAGACAAAACTTCTCCCCATTCATCAGTTCCAGATAAATGCGGTCTTTATGTTCTTCCACAATCAGTGATGCCAGATCCAGTTGTCTGGTCCGGTTTAAAATATGATAAAGCTTCCAGATGAATTCCTCGTTTTTCATTTGGTATCCTCCTCACTAAGTTTAGCCCATTTTGTTCCGAAATGCAATAGACCAATTTGTTCCGGCTATAATTTTAATATGCATTTTATAAAGGAAAAGGAATTCTATGAAATATCAACGTATCCAAGATCTGCGGGAAGACGCCGATCTGACTCAGAAACAGCTTAGTGAATATCTTCATATCAGTCCCCGCACCTATTCACACTATGAGAATGGCACACGTAACATTCCTGTGGATATGTTAATCCGTCTGGCAAATTACTATCACACCAGTGTTGACTATCTGGTTGGAAGAACCGATGATCCCCGCTGGAATCCAGAGAAAAATAACCCGTAAAGGAGAAAATTTTGTTATAAAACAGCTGCGGCTGTTTTATTTTTTTGTCTTGAAAATCCCAAAAAAGCCGCTGACATCCACTCAAAAAAGTAGTAAACTGTTAGATAAGATTCGGCAAAAAACGACACAGCAAGGAGGCTGACTTATGTTACAAGATATCGCACCCTATGTATACCACAATGAATATCATCCATGCGCGCCAGAACCTGAAGATTATCTTCTCATCTATCAACAGCAGCAGATTCTTCTGCGCACGGACGGATCTTCTTTCATCATTCCCAAAATCAGCGAACTGCCTGCCGCATTTCGCCGCCAGCCTGAGACATTTCAATATCTGTTCTCCATTGATGAATACCGTTTTTTCCTCGGCACCGAACAGCAGGCTGCGTTTCTGGAAGATTATTCCTTCCAGCCCATCCGTGTCCTACGAAACGCCCATCCGGCTCATCTGGCTTTTGCCGGAATCACAGGCATGCAGCTTTCACATTGGTACGATACACACCGTTACTGTGGAAAATGCCGTACCCCTATGGTTCACAGTGACCGGGAGAGAATGGTCTACTGTCCTGAATGCCATACTATAGAATACCCGAAAATCTGTCCCGCAGTCATTGTAGGCATCCTAAACGGCGACCGCATTCTCTTATCCACCTACGCTGGAAGGGATGTGAAAAGTTATGCACTGATTGCCGGATTTGCAGAAATCGGAGAGACCATCGAAGGCACCGTCCGCCGGGAAGTCATGGAAGAAGTCGGTCTGAGAGTAAAGAATCTGCGCTTTTACAAAAGCCAACCCTGGTCATTCAGCGACAGTCTCCTCATGGGCTTCTTCTGTGAAGTGGACGGAGATGATGAAATTCACCTTGACCACAACGAACTTGCCACAGCCGGATGGTTTACCCGCGATGAAATCGATCTGGATGAATACGACATCAGTCTGACAAGAGAGATGATCATGAAATTCAAGAAGAATGAAATTCCCTTCTAATCTTTTTTGACGATATCCAAAATATGGTGGGCAAACATCTTTGCCTTATCCTGTATCTGTTCTACTTCCAGAATACTTTCTGGATTGTTGGCCGTCTCCAGAAAAACAAAACGGGACGGCAATATGAAACTCTTGTTCATATTCAGTCCGGAAATCAACTGTTCCGCCACCAGATCACCCCCGCTGTATCCGGAAATCACAATGGCGAACAGATTTTTTTCGGAAAACCGGTTCTTCCGGAATAACGCCGTCAGCCGGTTGATAAATGCCGACAGATTTGCGCTGATTGCATCGTTATAATTGGGGCAGAGCATTACGACAGCATCACATTCCTGCACCGCAGGATAGACCTGTTCCACAATCACCCCTCCGTAATAACAGTTGGACTGCCGGCTGAAATGCATACACATTTTGTAGGGACATCCTGCACAATCCTGGATGGAGCCATTGCGAAGAGAAATCTCTTCAATCTGGCACCCATCCAGATGTTTTCTGACCATCTGCCAGAAATTGACTGTGTTGGAGGTCTTAAAATTACTGGCATGAAGCATCAAAATCTTGGGGATTTTTTTCGGTTTCTGACGGAATTCCATCACCGTATCCGCCAGTTCCCTGGCCGCTGTCAGGTAAGCCCCCATATTATCTGTCTCCAGATTCATCGCCTGTATATTAAAATTCTGGAGAGAACCTGTCCCCTCTACCAGAGGTCTCCCTGGAAATGTGCAGCCAGATTGATTGGCTGTGAATACAAAATCCCTGGCAATGGATTTCGTGTACAGCTCGCTCTCACCGTCCACAATGATTCCTCCCACAGAGCCCTCCAGCATCTGAGGATCCATACGCAGTTTTTTCAGAAAACGGAAGTATTCCAGATTAATTCCGGAAATTCCCTGAGAGATCGCAAAAAGTATCTTTTGATTTTTCAGATCCTGAAAATCTTCCAGGCGGTCAATCTTCCGATACGACCGCCCCTCCAAAGCATAATCCAGAACTTTTTTCAGCCGCATTGTCTTTTGTTTATCCTGGCACTTCGGCTGAACCACCACCAGATCCGTCATAAGACAGCCTCCAATCCCTGATAAGCTTTCTGCAGCCTTTCGTATAATTTTCCCGGAAGCGGAAGCGGTTCTATCTCCAGTCCTCCCATGGTATAACGGTTCCTGCTTCCCATATACACTCCGCCCAGGAAATTAGAACTGTAATGCCATTTGCCCTCCATGGTGAGAATCAGTGAAATCGCCGCGGAAGACAGTGCCGGTGCCACATAAGGTTTAAATCCCAACTCTCTGGTTCGCAGATTTGCCTCAACCGTCATCTGTGTCAGTTCCTTCGACAGCTCATCGTCATAATTTTGAATACTGTTGGCGATAACCAGATCCTGACCATGAGGGCCATAGGCTCTGCCCTCGGTCAGGAAATCTGCAAATCTGCTGTCCTGTTTCGCATAATAAGCAGCCCGGGCATTCATGACTCCCAATCCATATCCCTGGATCTGTTCCGGGAGAAGCCCCTTTGCATCAAAGTTCCCCTCTGCATCTTCATTGGACGCCAAAAAAGCCGCTTTGCACAAAGGATCTACCGGATCCGAGACCACTGCGAAAATCCCCTGAAATCCTTTCTCCCTGGCCATCTTTCCATACATTCCCACAATCGACCGGTTCGCCTCGAACTGCGCCATGCGGACGTCTTTCACCTCAGAGCCAACCGGCGGAATTCCTTTTGACGCACAGAAGATAAACAGATCACAGTCAAACAGATGCTCTGTATCCACAATCTTCACCTGAGGAAGTCTGTCATATTCCCACGGAAATGCGGTCTGGTTCATCTCGCATTCCCACCTCTTGCAGACATTTTCATCCAAATCACAGATACCGATCTCTTCGATACAGTCCCCGCCCAGAAGCTTCAGTCCAATCAAAACAGTACTCCCCACATCTCCAAGAGCCAGAAGATGTACCCGTTTCTTTTTTTGCATCCAATTTTCCCAGTACTTCTGCCTCTCCTCCCATGCATTTGCGTCTTTCCACGCCATATTTCGTACCGTCACTGCCTGAAATTCTCCGGAAATGGTATCCAGCTGATTGGCATCCAGCCAGTGAAGACCTTCCTCTCCCTTAAGCATTCCTGGATTTACAGCCAGAAAACTCCCTTTCGATTTTTTCGGATCACGGTTTACTTCTGTCACCGTGTACATTTGCTCTTCTCTCATTTTCTATATTCCTCTTTCTTCCCATTTTACCTGACATCCTTTTTAATCAATTCTTTTAATCGGATCAGGCGGACAATATCATTTTCCACATAAACCGAAGGCGCCAGATGATAATCATAACTCAAATGATCTCCTCTGTCCGGACAGCAAGGAGATAAGATCACTTCGCTTAACCGGTTCAAAGTCAGATTTCTCTCAAATACAGCCTGATACTCTTCTTCCAGAACCTTTAAAATATCTCTTGAATTCTCCAGACAAGTCATGGACAGATCATAGATCGCATCGTTGGAAGCGCCATGCATAAATCCCGGCATCACATACGGCAAAATCAGATTGATGGAATTTAGCAGAGTCCCTTTGCTCTCCGTCTGGGATTTAATACTGTCGCCCCCAATAAACGGATAGATTGTGGATTCCACCAGCCAAGCTTTGATGGAAGGAATAAAATAGACACTTTCCACCTTCCGGTTCTGAATTTCCATCAAATCTTTTCCCCGTCCAGACAAAAGCCCCACAATAATACGGTCAATTTTCACGTGTTCCTGCTCAAACAGAGGATTCAGTTCCTTGATCCGATACCCTTTGTGCAGCAGGTCATCCACCAGAATCACCGGCCGGTTAAAAGATTTAATTGTTCTTACCTGTGTGGCCAGCGGTGAATAATTCGGATATTCCGTGATGGAAAAGCCCGTCACCTCCGGCTCAAAGGTTTTCTCTGTGTGAAGAGCCTTTGTCACGGTATTCGGCACAGCATTTCCCCTTAGGATCTTTCCAAAAGGCACACACATGGAAGGACCTAGCCTGCGCACTTTCGTCGGCTCACTGGGCACCTGATTCGCACGGGTAATTCTCTCCACAAGACGATAATACATAATCTCAGACTGCAAGGAGAGAACCAGCTGTCCCGGATAAAGTTTGGTCATCGCAATCTGCAGACGCCGGTGCGTTTTCTGCAGAGTCTCCTGAACCCGCTCATTACTGTCAAAAGGTGCTTTCAAAACAGTCCCCAGATTCTGGAAGATTACAACCGGTGTCTTCATATCCACAGCATAGACATCCCGCCCTTCCAGGCCTTCACCAATCTTTTGGAATCCCTGACGCTCCAGAGTCTCACTGGTTTTATCTGTGATATGTCCGTGATAAGGGCTGAAGACCGCATAGGTATAGTCTTTCTTCATGCAAAAAGTCAGAGTCTCAGTCGCCAGCAGCTGGGCAATGTCCCGGATCTCCGTCTGGTTTGAAATATAGACTGCCACCACCAGAACGATACGCCCCGATGTGTTCTCACGGATATGTTCTGCAATCTCAATACTCTGGAACTCCTGATACAGGCTATTGGTGGATTGGCCGTGGAAGGCCACGGCTCCCACAATCTTTCCACCCTGATCCTGATCGCGGATCAAAGTATAACGGATATTTTCCACTTTAGCTGCTCTTTGGAATTCCTCTGCCTCCGGCCGGCCTTCCACAGTCCTCAAGATCTCTTCTTCTACCCGGTCTGTGGGAATTTCGAAGACTTCCGTCTGGACTGCCCGTCCTCTCAAAATCTGCTTATACTGAGGCTCACGAAGGTAGAGGCTGTTCTCATAAATATAATTCTGTACCACAGGATCTACCAGAGAAGAGATATCACGGTTATCATCAATATTTTCTCTGATTTTTGTGGAACTAATGTCTTTGAGCCGTTCCGGAAGATTCAGATAACAGATAGGCGCCTTCACCTTCTCTTTCAGTTCAGAGAGATTCTCTTCCCCACGCATAATCAGGATGTGGGGGAAAGTCTGAATCGAATTTTCCACACAAGGGACCTGGTAAGAAGAAGCATTTCTCAGAACATCGCTTCCGGCAACCATATAAACTTCTTTTCCCTTAAACAATGCCCGCAGTTTCTGCAGATCACTTGGAGTCGCAATATTTACCGGTCTGTCATCTGGAAACACATAGATATTCTCCTCATCTGCCACAGACATGGTGATGATCTCTCTGCGGATCATATGGGGCTGTGTCTTCTTTGACCAGGAGAACTCATCCAAAGCCAGATGGACGGTGAATCCCATATCCCGGATCATCCGTGCAATCTCCTTATGCCCCAGGGAGAAGGGATCATAAGTGCCTGGGAAAAACGCAATTTTCTTCGGCTCCTCAAACGTGAATTTCTTATATTGAAACAGATAATTTCCGATGAAACGATACAGGTAATTCAATGATGCCGCATTGTTGAAAAATGCCAATTCCGAATTTTCTCTGTTCTCCAGAAGAGACACAAATTTTTTCCCGATAATCTGGAAAATATCTTTCTTTTCTTCCAATGTCAGAACTTCTTCCTCGAAAATGGAATGTCCGATAACCAGAATTGCCTCCTGGCTCACTGCGTCTCGGTAGTTCGCAAGTCCGCTCAGAAGGAAGCCAAGCATCATCTTTCTTCTTTTCTGGAAGCATTCTTCCGGCTCTGTAAAACGGTGCTGATACACATTGTAGTGCTGCACAATCACAGCAGCTGTGTCCAAGGCTACACAGCTCACTCTCTCATTCGTGCTCACCAGAAGCCTGCGTATCTCCATGAGGAACTCGTCCAACTCATCAGGGCCCAGATACAACGCAAATCTTCCAAGGTATTTGGGAATATATTTGGAAAACTCATATTCGCCGATCTCAAGACCCTTAATAAGCTCAATGGATATCTCATTTCTCTGATCCTTGGTCAAAAGCGGTGCCAGGCTCACCAAAGCTTCCCCAGCTCTGTGGCGCACCGTCACCTGTTCACTGACCTTCAGCAAGTTGGAAAAATGAGTCGCCAGCTGCAGAGCAGATACATTTCCTCCCGTCTTTGCCCGCATAAACAGATATTCAATATTCACAGCTTTTACAATCCATGGAGTGGCCGCCTTTAAATTTTCCAGAAGAATATCGGAAATCGCGTTTTCATCAAATAAATCTGAGAAATCCCATTTCTCCTGCTGTTTTTCTTCCATAGACCAGTTATTGAGAATCAATTTCACTTTGTAGCGCAGCCCGACTTTTCCGTTTAATTCCAATTGATCCAGAATTCTTAAGACTTTCTCTTCCAGCTTCGGTGTCTTGTCCAGATTCTCCGTCAGATGTCTCAGAAAACGCAGCACTGCCACATGAATTTCCAGAATCGGTCTTTCCAGATACACTTCCGCGAAATTCAACAGATTCAGTACTTCCGCCTCTGATAACCAGTCCAAGGGAAGAACCGGCATCGTGTCCAGAAGAATAAATGCTTCCGCGTCAGACAGCTCCCGCACACGGTAGTATTTCAAAAAGCATTTCAGATAACTTTCCTGCTCCTTTTCCTTGCATCTGCTCAGAACAGACTCCGCCATTCGCTTCAAGGCATAGCCAATCCATCTGCGGTGTCTCTCTGTCACTTTATGGTCCGGATGGATAATCATTCCCAGATAACGATCCCACAGCTGCACGCTGGTAATCTCACCTGTATCCACGTGAACACCCTCCGGCAGTTCCTTCCGGTAATCTTCATCATAATTGACAATGATATTTCCCATCAAATCTGCTGCCTGTCTCCGGATATCTCCTTCTCTGTGCATCAGCAGCTCATAGAGAAACTGAAGGGTGACATTCTTCTGTTTCTGCGTCATATATGTAAAATATTCTTCGAAAATGTTAATATATGCCCGGCTGTTTTTCCAGTTTTTCGCACTCCGGGCTGCCTCCAAAATTGTTCCAAAAGAAATCTCATGGCTGATTTTATGCATGAGGCTGATATTATGGGCAAAAGTCATATGCTTCAAAGCATCCACTGTCTCAGGCATACTCAACAGTACTCTGTCTTTTCTTTCCACTTCTTTCAGCTGATCTGTGGCAAAATCCACATTCACTCCCAGAGACTCCATATAATCTTCAAAGTCTTTCAGCTTCGCATAGACATGCCGATAACGGTCTTCTTTCTTTTGATCCACATTATCCAGCTTGTCCAAAATAACTTGGAAAGAATCCCGCAGGCTGTAAAATCCCATAATCTCCTTCCCGTTCACACGTTCCTTGGTCTTGACACGGAAATCTGCATAAATCAACACCAGGGCTTCCACCTGCAAATCCTCCAGTTCCAGATCCCAGGTGGAATGGTTCGCTGCCACATGCCCGATGGTCAGCAAGTGGTTTCGCCTGCACCACACATCTGTATAATAGTAGTGAAGATATGGAATTCTGCGCACTTCCGAATCTTTGCACCCATATTTTCCAATGTCATGACAGGCTGCTGCTCCTGATATCAAACGCAGATCAATGGGTACTCCCGCCTGGTGAAGCTGTCTTGCCACATGCATGGCCACGTAATGCACACCTGCCACATGGGCCAGGAGGTCAAAGGGCATGATCTCCCTTCCAATCCGCATCAGCTCATAGACATACTGTTCCCGAAAACAACTCAGAAAACGCGCATACTCTTCTGTATAATGGCTGTCTCCCACATTCTCCGGGAAATCAAAATCCCTCGTTCTCTCAAACGACTGCCACTTCTTCTCCCACAAAAATAAATTATGCAGCACCTCAAGATAGAAAATAGATGCTTTCTCAAACTCCAGATTCTCCTCAGACTGGCAACTCTCCGGAAACAGCCCTTTTCTCACATAACAGTAGATATACTGCAGCCATCCTGACTCCGGTGCTACCGGAGACAATTCCCGCATAATCTCTTCGCACAGACTGAGTACCTCTTCACAGCTCACCTGTCTTCCTTCCAGCACAGAACCCAGTTGATTTCGAAAAGAAACATTCTTGAGAAGACTCTGCATTTTTTTCTTTGTCAGCTTCATTTTCCGCAAAACCGATTTCTGCATCAACTTTTCCTGCAGACTCCGGAATACCTCATTCACCATCTTGGGAGTCATTTTTTCCCCTCCAATCTATCAAATTACGGTTCATTCCCTTTACTTTTCAGCTACCCCTTTATCACCGCAGTACGGTGCGGTATTCACATAGTAATATCTTACCATTTTTATATACAAGAAGAAAGCCTTTCAACAGAAATACCGCTGCGCTTTCAGAAAATATTTTCCAAAACCACAGCGGTATCAATTCTTGCTATGTTAGGTTTTATGCTACTGCTTCCATGCCTGCTGCCAGAGCTTTCTTATTCAGCTCCAGAAATGCCGGTTTCACACACGCTGCCAGAGCGCCGTCCCAATCCAGGCTTTCCAGGTTCATCAGCTTTACAAGAGCACCCAAAAGTACTACGTTCATTGCTTTGGAATTGCCCAGATCAGAGGCAATTTTAGCTGCATCCAGCACTTTTGTAGTTGCTTTTTCTTTTACTTTGTCAATGATGTTCTCCGGATAATCCTCAGATCCTGACAGAGTCGTTGCTGTGTCCATATGGAAATCATTTACAACTACGAATCCCTTTGGATTCAGAGTCTCCAGGTAACGATATGCTTCCATGGCCTCAAAGGAAACGAGAATATCTGCAGAACCCTGTCCGATAATCGGTGAGTACACTTTATCTCCATAGCGTACCTGTGTAGTTACGCTTCCACCTCTCTGAGACATACCATGAATCTCTGACATTTTTACATCATATCCGGCTTCCACCAGTGCATAGGAAAGGATTTTGCTGGCGAGAATCGTTCCCTGACCGCCGACGCCGCACAATAAAATATTTTTTACTTCTGACATCTTATTTTTCCTCCCTTCCGATTGCTTTCTTCGGGCAAACCTGAGCACAAACATCGCAGGCTACACACTGAGCTTTGTTAATGCTTACTTTCTTCGTTGCCTTGTCGTATCCCAATGCCGGACATCCAGTCTTAATACACATCTTACATCCGATACATTTATCATGATCCACTACGTTAGTAGCTTTGTAATTTCCGAATTCCTCTTTGTCTTCTGCAGAGAGTCTCTTCAGAACACAAGGCCAGCGGGTAATGATCACTGCAGGACCTTCTACTTCAATACCCCATTTGATTGCCTCTTTTACTTCATCCAGCTTCAGCGGATTGATCACTTTGACATTCTTACATCCCAGAGCCTTCACAACCTCCTCAACGCTGGTTGCATTTGCAGGCTCGCCCTTGATGTTATATCCGGTTCCCGGGTTTTCCTGATGACCCGTCATTCCTGTGATACGGTTATCCAGGACCGTCAGAACAACATTGCTGTTGTTGTAGATCGCATCCAGAAGACTTGTCATTCCTGAATGGAAGAAGGTGGAGTCACCCATAACACCAAAGCATTTCTTTCCAGTCTCTGCCTTATCAAACATCAGCTGTGCGCCATGTGCCACTGAGAAGCCACCGCCCATACAAATTGCGATGTCTTTACAGTTCAAAGGCTCCATACCGCTCAACGCATAACATCCGATGTCACTGACAACAACAGCTCTCTTCTCTTTGGAAAGCTGATAGAAGAAACCTCTGTGAGGACATCCTGCACACATAGTCGGAGGACGTTTTGCAATCTCAGCAGGATTGATCTCAATGGTCTCACTCTCTTCATTCAGCAGACCTTTGCGCACAATATCCGGATTCAGCTCATACAGAAGCGGAATCTTGTCTTTTCCAACACAGTCAATGCCTGCTGCCTTGATCTGTTCTTCCATAAATGGATCCAGCTCTTCCACCACGTACAGGGTCTCCACTTCATTTGCGAATGCGCGGATCTTCTCCATTGGAAGAGGATGGGTAAATCCTAATTTCAAGTAAGAAGCGTTCTCACCAAACACCTCTCTCGCATACTGATATGCAACTCCCGCTGACACAATTCCGATCTTTTTGTCATGGTATTCCGCATAGTTCAGATCTGTCTCATTGGAGAATTTCTCAAGCTCAACCATTCTCTCCTCGACATGTTTATGTAAGATTCTGGACACTGCTGGAATCGGGTCGTATTTTACTTTTTTCTCATACGGAATGAAAGGTACTTCTTTTCTGTCGCCCAGCTCCACGATGGATTTACTGTGACAGACACGAGTTGTCATTCTCATCAACACCGGAGCATCATACTTTTCACTGATCTCAAAAGCAACTTTCACGAAATCCTTACACTCCTGAGAATCAGACGGCTCCAACATTGGAATCTTCGCAGCTTTCGCGTAATAGCGGTTATCCTGCTCATCCTGGGAAGAATGAAGTCCGGGATCATCTGCTGAAACTACCATCAGCCCACCTGTCACGCCCACATAAGACAGAGTAAACAGAGGATCTGCTGCCACGTTCAAACCTACATGTTTCATAGCTGCCATCGAACGTCCTCCAGCAAAAGAAGCGCCGATTGCCGCCTCCAGGGCTACTTTCTCATTTGGAGCCCACTCAGAAAAGACCTCATCATATTTTGATATATTCTCGAGAATCTCGGTACTTGGAGTACCTGGATAAGCAGATGCGAACTGAACGCCTGCTTCCCATGCACCTCTGGCAATGGCTTCATCGCCTGTCATTAATTGTTTCAATGCATATTCCTCCTCACGTAATGGTATATACTAATCTTATCAGCAATATTGCCAAAAATCCAATATTGTTTTATAATTAACTTATAAGAAAATGTTATTTATACACATAAATAATGAAATTTGTATCTATTTTTTGTATATTTCGCATAATTAATCCAAGGCTTTTTCCCATTTAAAACAGCCCTGAAATCACATTTTATAATCAAACACAATAAATGCACGATTTTTAAAGCCATATCCGGAGGTACTCAAATGAATATTCGTCAATTAAAATATTTTGTCACACTGGCAGAGACGCTGAGCTTCACCAAAACTGCCGAAGTCTTTTATATCTCACAGACTGCCGTCACGCAGCAAATTAAATCTCTGGAAAACCAATTGGGTGTTCCCCTTTTTCAGAGAACAAAAAGAAAAGTTCAGCTCACCTCTGCCGGTGCAGTCTTTTTGCCTGAGGCCCAGGAAATTCTGGACAAAATGCAAAAAGCTATTGTAAAGACCAAACTCGCCTACAATGGTTCTACAAACGCACTGCGGATTGGTGTCGTTCAAGGATATGAACATTCTGACATGCCAGGCGCCCTGCAGCGTTTTTGCGCCCAGAATCCCTCGATTCCCATTTCCGTATACCGCTCTAACGCCAGCACCCTTTACGCAAATTTGCAGGAGACAAAGCTGGATGTAGTCTTTAACACAATTATATCTTCCAACGGCTCGGTTCCTTCCAATATCTCCTGCCAGACATTGGCCACCTATCCCCTGTCTGTCTTTCTCCCATCCAGCCACCCCTTAGCCCAGAGAAGTTCTCTCAGTCTATCAGATCTTAACAAAGAGCCATTGATCTTTCCTGACCTCCAGGATGATCCTTCCGGTTATAACAGAGAGTTGCTGGATTTCTTTATACAATCTGGCTTCGTGCCTACCATTGTGAGAGAATCCAACAACTTCGAGGCGGTTCTTCTCATGGTAGCTTCCACTTTGGGGCTTGCCCTGCTGCCCTCTTACGCTACTTTTCTTGCACACAGTCTTGGAAATATCAAGTCTGTCCCGCTGGCAGAGGATCATCTGCAAGTAGATATTGTCATTGCCTGGCACAATCAAAGCCAGAATCCCCTCATCAAAAAATTCCTCTCCGTCGTCTAGACCTGAGAGGAATTTTCTTACTTATGTCTGTTCCTGGGCCACTTCCCTTGCAGCTGTCCGCTCTTTGCCCATATTTTTTACCTGATTCTCCACATATCTTTTTACCTGTTCAAAAGGTACTTCCAGAGATACGGAAAGTTCATCGTATAACAGATTTTCTGCTTTTTTTCGATACTCCAGATCTGTCTTTCCAACCTTCTTTCCGCTCTTGATCAGTCTTCGGTTTTTCACATACACAGACTTGATCAGTCTCACCAGTTCTTCGCAGGAATGCATCCGCAAAGATGCTTTATAATGTTCATTCAAAATTCTTTGATCTCTGCTGTTGCAGACCTCCTCGCTGATGGAAGGCATCTGATGAATCAGATCATCGGCCTCCTGTTTCGTCATCACTCTGCGCATAAACACCTTGCTGTCCACAGGAATATAAATCGTCCCTCCACTTCTCACAGGTTTCAGCTTATAATACACTTTCCCTGGATCCGATCCCGATATTCCCTTGATGGGACCAATTTCTTCCACGCGGCAGACACCGATGGTTCCATATACAATACAAGTCCCTTTTTCAAACATTTGTGTCCCTCACTTCCATTCTCTCCACATAATTTTAACATTTTCAGACACATACTAATATTCTGTAAATTCTTTTATCTTCCTTATTAAGTTTAGCATCTCATTTTAAATTTCACAAATGTTTTTTCTTTATTTTTTGTACATTCTGTCTATATATCGTAAGGTATATTTTTGTTGAATTTTTCATCTATTTTCAGTTTTCCCAGACTTTTTCCAGAATATACCTGCTTGACATTCCCTATCTGTTCTGCTATCATAAAAATGCTCTAAAATTTGGCACAGACTCACTATGAGTTTGTTAATCAGTTGCGGATCATTTTTAAAATAAATATAAATTATCTTTGTTTCTCACATCCAACGATCCAATGCTGATTATACATTGTACGACCCTTGAACGGGGAGCTTCGGAATATTCCAAAGCTCCCCAGTTCTCTTTTGCAATAGGAAATTATATCATGAAAAATCTCTCTTACTTATACGAAAACTGCACCCTATGTCCCCGCATGTGTCATGTAAACCGCAGACAAAACCGCGGCATATGTGGACAAGGCACTGACATAACGGCTGCCAGAGCAGCGCTTCACTTCTGGGAAGAACCCTGTCTGAGTGAAAATGGCGGAAGCGGAGCCGTCTTTTTCTCTGGCTGTACGCTAAAATGCTGTTACTGTCAAAATTATCCGATCAGCCAGGGAAATCTCGGAAAAGAAATCTCTCCGGAAAGACTGGGGGAAATCTTTCTCGAATTGCAGGAAAAAGGAGCTCAAAATATCGACCTGATCACTGCCACACATTTTCTCCCTTCCATACTGCCTGTGCTGGATAAAGTTCGTCCCTTTCTTCATATACCAGTGGTATACAACTGCGGAGGCTATGAACGGGTAGAAACACTTCGGGCACTGGAGGGATATGTGGATGTATATCTTCCAGATTTCAAATATTTTTCTTCTGATGTATCCCAGAAATATTCCGGGGCATCTGACTATTTCCAATACGCTTCCCAGGCCATCCAGGAGATGATCCGTCAATGCGGCAATCCCATATTTGACAAGAATGGTATGCTCACACGCGGTGTCCTGGTCCGTCATATGGTTCTTCCCGGACAAAAAGAGGATTCCATCCATCTTCTGCATTGGATGGAAAAAAATCTGCCCAGAAAAAAATGGCTCATCAGCCTGATGAGCCAGTATACCCCGTTCTTCCATGCAGAAAAATATCCAGAAATTAATCGGAGAATCACCACTTATGAATACAACAAAGTACGGGATACCGCCCTGTCTTTGGGCCTTGACCAGGGTTATATGCAGGAGCGTACCAGCGCGAAGGAAGAATACACTCCACCCTTTAATCTGGAAGGATTGTAATTGAAATTTCCAAACTTGTCTTATTTCTCGTCACATACCTGGAAAATGTAGAACTTCAAATAATAGGAATCCCCTGCTCCCCACAAAATCGGATGATCCGGCGCCTGTGTACGGAATTCCACCTGTCTTAGCCGCTTATGGACATTCTTCGCCGCCTGTCCGATGGTCTTCGCAAAAAGTTCCGGATCCATAAAATGAGAACAGGAACAAGTGGCCAGATAACCGCCATCCTTTACCAATTTCATTCCGCGCAAATTAATTTCTCTGTAACCTTTTACCGCGTTTTTGATGGAAGATCTGGATTTTGTAAAAGCAGGTGGATCTAGAATGACCACATCAAACTGTTCTCCTCTTTTTTCCAGTTCTGGCAGAAGATCAAAGACATCTGCACACAAAAATTCCACCTTGTCCTCCACATGATTCAGCCTTGCATTCTCCTCTGCCTGTCTGCACCCTAGCTGTGAGGCGTCCACCCCGAGTACATACTGGGCTCCTCCCAAAGCTGCATTGAGCGCAAATGACCCTGTGTGGGTAAAACAGTCCAGGACTCTCGCTCCTTTGCAAAGTTTCTGAATGGCCAGACGATTATATTTCTGATCCAGGAAAAATCCCGTTTTCTGTCCGTCTTTGACATCCACAATATAGCGTACTCCATTTTCGGTAATTGGAACATTTGTGTCAAAAGGCTCACTCAAAAAACCTTTCACTCTCTCCATGCCTTCATTTAGACGGACTTTCGCGTCACTTCTCTCATAGATACCGCGTATCTGGATTCCATCCTCCTGCAGTACCTCTTGAGTCAGCTCAAGAATCACTTTTTTCATTTTATCAATTCCCAAGGCAAGAGATTCCACGACCAACACATCCTCAAATTTATCCACAACCAGTCCCGGAAGAAAATCTGCCTCACCAAAAATAAGACGGCAGCTGGACGTATCTACCGTTTTTTTACGATACTCCCATGCATTCTTCACCCGCATACGAAGGAAATCCCGATCAATTTCCGTATTTTCGTCTCGTGTCATCATACGGATACATATTTTTGATTTTTGATTCATAAAGCCTCTTCCCATGGGATATCCGTCGAAATCTCTCACTAACACAAGATCTCCATTTTCAAAATGTCCCATCACCGATTCAATCTCATTATCATACACCCAGGCTCCTCCCGCCTTCAGTGTTCTTCCTTCTCCTTTTTTCAGGGTCGCAACTGCCATGTGCTCTCTCTCCAATTTCTCTGCCTCCTGTATACTTCCATAAAACTTTTCCGTTGGTATTTCAGGATTTGACTCTGAGGTCATCTCCCCTCTGAATATATCGATTTTCCTATCTTTTGTCAATGATGCTCTGTAAAAGAGAATCTTTGGGAAAAGCACGAATTGTCTGTCCTTCACATAAACTATATAGAAATCCCCTATTGAGGTGAAATTTTGAAGACATTTCAAAAACCCCTGACTGTGGAGGAAGAACGATACTATCTGAAAAAATATCAAGAAGGGGATCCCGAGGCAAAAGACATTCTCATCGAACGTAATCTGAGACTGGTGGCACACGTGGTAAAAAAATATCAGGGCCTGGAGGAAGATCTGGATGATCTGATCTCCATCGGAACAATCGGTCTGATCAAAGCGGTTACCACTTTTGACACTTCCAAATCCAACCGTCTCTCCACCTACGCCGCCAGATGTATAGACAATGAGCTTCTGATGATGCTCCGCGTCCGGAAAAAATATGCCAGAGATGTCTCACTCTACGAACCCATAGGGACTGACAAGGAAGGAAATGAAATCAATCTTCTGGATATCATAGAAAGCCCTGCCGAAGATGTTGTAGAAAATTATTCCGTCAGACAGGATATTCAAAAGGCACTGCGCCTGGTAAGCGACAATCTGACTCCCAAAGAATATGAAGTAATCCGTCTTCGATTTGGACTTTTCGGGGAACAGGAGTATACACAGCGTGAAATAGCAAAGCGGCTGAAAATCAGCCGCTCTTACGTGTCCCGTATTGAAAAAAATGCTCTGTTGAAACTACGCCGTCTCTTCTTGTCGTCTTAAGATATCGTAAGGTTGGAAGGTCACATCCGCATCCACAAACAGTTTCTGCTGAGGATGTGGTGCGCTTTCCACCTCCTGTCGGTTCTCATCTAATATTCTTCTCACAGTCACCTTCTGGTTTTCCCCATCCGGTTTCATCACTTCGATTACCTCACCTACAGAGAACTTGTTTCTCTGGGTAATCTGAGCCATTCCATCTTCTGTGACACTCTCCACAAACCCGAGATACGTATATTCCTTCACATACGTATTGTTATCGTAGATCTGCGCGTTCTCATCGGGTTTTCCATAGAAAAATCCTGTGGTAAACTGGCGATACGTACAATTGGATATCTGCTCCTGGTACCAGGAAAGATTTTTCCTGTATTTTTCAGGACTCTCAAAGTAATCATCGATGGCCTTCCGGTAAGTGCGCGCCACTGTGGCCACATACAAGGCCGTCTTCATACGTCCTTCTATTTTCAGGCTGTCCACACCGACATGGAGCAAATCGTCCATATGGTCAATCATACACAGATCTTTCGAATTGAAAATATAGGTCCCCCGCTCGTTTTCAAAGACTGGCATATATTCGCCTGGACGTGTTTCTTCCACGATAGAATATTTCCAGCGGCAGGGATGTGTACAGGCTCCCCGATTGGCATCTCTTCCCACCAGATAATTACTCAGCAGGCAGCGCCCGGAATAGGAAATGCACATCGCTCCGTGTACAAAAGTTTCAATTTCCATATCTTCAGGGATATGTTCTCTGATCTGTCGTATCTCTTCCAGAGAAAGTTCTCTGGCTGTCACGACTCTCTTGGCTCCAAGTTTATACCAGAACAAAAAAGTTTCATAATTGGTATTATTTGCCTGGGTACTGATATGCCGCTCAATCTGAGGACAGATTTCTTTTGCCAGCATAAAAATTCCCGGATCCGCGATAATCAAGCCATCCGGCCCCAATTCTCCCAGTTCTCCCAGATACTCCTTCGCCCCCTCTAGATCTTGGTTGTGAGCCAGAATATTGACCGTGACGTATACCTTTACTCCATGTTCATGGGCAAAGGCAATTCCCTCTTTCATTTCTGTCTTTGTAAAATTCTTCGCCTTTGCACGCAGACCAAAAGCTTCTCCGCCTATATAAACTGCATCTGCGCCAAATATAACAGCTATTTTTAAGACCTCCAGACTGCTGGCAGGTACTAATAATTCCGGTTTTTTCATTTTCTTTCCTCTGCTTGAATTTTGGAACTGACTGTGATACCGTCTCCCACCGGAAGAACGGCTGTAACCAGCTGCGGGTGATGTTTCAGTGTGTACAGATATTCCCGCATTCTCTTGTGTATCGTCCGGTTTCTCCGTTCCACCAGATAACGGGATTCCAAAATGTCTCCATCCTGCAAAACATTATCGGAAACCAGAACCCCATCTGTACGGAGCAGTCTTAACACATCCGGGAGAAAATGGATATACTGCCCCTTGGCAGCATCCATAAAAATCAGATCAAAGGACTCTTCCAGTTCTTTGAGAATATCCTTTGCATCTCCCTCCAGCAATGTGATCTGATTCTCATAACCACTTTTCTTAAAATTCTCTCTCGCTATGGGAATTCTCTTTTGATAATTTTCGATGGTCGTAATCTGACATCCAGCCGGCCCGTATTCGCACATAAGAAGTGTGGAGAAGCCTATGGCTGTCCCCACCTCCAATATTTTCATCGGCTTCTTAATCGCCAGCAGTACTTTGAGAAAGCTCTGCATTTCCCGGCGAATCACCGGCACATACGTCTCATGGGCATACCGCTCCAGCTGCTCCAGAAATTCTGTGTTCCCCGTATCCAGAGAATTAATATAAGTAGTCAGCCGTTCGTCAATCATTAAGAAACGGTCCCTCCTTCATCAGTCTCCTCCTCTGCTCCGGATAAAATCGCAAGCATCCGGTCCGGTGTATAGGCCGTACTCAGAATATAGGTCCCCGCTTTAATCTGTCCCCGGTATTTTGACAATTTTTCCTGAACCACGAACACTTTCGCGTCATCAATCAGACCTCTTTTTTCCAGCGTCTTTCCAACCTGATACACAGAATCTCCTTCTTTGACCACAACTGTGACTTCCTGTCCGTCATCCGGACTCATCGCCTGCTGATTAAAAATCTCATATCCAAAGCGGTAAGAAGTTCTGGCAATCCAAATCACCAGAAAGATAATGCAGATATAAAGCAGAATCCGCAGAACGCTTCCAGCCAGTTCTGATGTTCCTCTATCTTCTCTGTTACTTAAACTTCCCATGTTTTTTCTCCCTGCCAGTTTACAAATCCGGAATATCCAGTCCGATTCCGCAAGTCAGTTCTCTTGTTGTCTTCTGCAATAATCTGCACAGAGCAAGCTCCGCGTCCAGATACGCATTCACCTCAGGAATCTTCCTCAACTCCTCGGACTCTTTTACTAACTCGTCCATTTTCTCAAAGAGAAATTCTTTCTGTGTCTCATGCTGTGTCCGATAATTGCCGGCCCGAAAACGATTCACCCGTTCTTTCAGTTCCGGCTGTTTGCTCAGGATTTCTTCCTGTTTTTTGTACTCTTTGTATACAGAACTCTGCCGGATTACCGAGATCAGAATCTGCACATTTCTCTCAATGATATCCATCTGGCCATTACGCCTCCATAATAATCGGTAAAATCATCGGTCTTCTCTTGGTTCTCTTCCAGAGGAAATCTCCCAATGCATCTTTTACCACATTTTTAATCTTACTCCAGTCGCTGACATGATGATCCAGACAAGTCTGAAGCGCTTCCTCGACAACCTCTTTCGCATCTCCCATCAGATCTTCGGATTCTCTCACATACACAAATCCTCTGGAGACAATATCCGGACCTGCCAGTACCACATTGCTGTGCCTCTCCAGGGTCATCACCACAATCATAATACCGTCCTCGGCAAGATGCTGACGATCCCGAAGGACAATATTGCCCACATCGCCAACTCCCAGACCATCTACCAGAATTCCTCCTGTCTGCACATGACCTGTTACCTGGGCGCTGTCTCTGTCCAGTTCCAGCACATCGCCGGATTCCAGAATGAAAATATTATCTTTCGGAATTCCCAGACTCTCTGCAATCTTAGCCTGTGCCTTCAGATGACGATACTCCCCGTGTACTGGAATTGCGTACTGCGGATGCACCAGAGAATAAATCAGTTTGATCTCCTCCTGACATGCATGTCCGGATACATGCGCATCCTGGAATATAACATTGGCTCCTTTCTGAGACAACTCGTTAATCACTTTGGAAACCGCTTTTTCATTGCCTGGAATCGGATTGGAGCTGAAAATAATTGTATCATTTGGTTTGATTGTAACTTTCTTATGAATGTTGGATGCCATCCTTGACAGTGCTGCCATGGATTCCCCCTGGCTTCCCGTCGTGATCAGCACCACCTGATCATCCGGATAATTTTTAATCTGGTCAATCTCCACAAGCGTTTTATCCGGAATCTTCAGATATCCCAATTCTGTGGCCGTACTGATGACATTCACCATACTGCGGCCTTCCACGGCCACTTTACGCCCGAATTTATAGGCAGAATTGATGATCTGCTGCACCCGGTCCACATTCGAAGCAAATGTCGCAATAATAATCCGGGTAGTTTTATATTCGTTGAACAGATTGTCAAAGACACTTCCCACCGTTCTCTCGGACATCGTGAAGCCTTTTCGCTCAGCATTTGTACTGTCACACATCAATGCCAGTACCCCTTTCTTGCCAATCTCCGCAAAACGCTGCAGATCAATGGCATCTCCAAATACCGGCGTGTAATCCACCTTAAAATCTCCTGTGTGAACCACAATTCCTGCCGGGGAATAAATCGCAAGGGCTGAGGCATCCTGAATACTGTGATTCGTCTTTACGAACTCTACAGAAAAATGTCCCAGATTAATTACCTGTCCGTGGCGAACCTCTTTCAGCTTTGTTGTTTTTACCAGATTATGCTCCCGAAGCTTATTGGTAATCAGTCCCAATGTCAGTTTTGTGGAATAAATCGGCACATTGATTTCTTTGAGGACATAGGGAAGGGCACCGATATGATCTTCATGGCCATGAGTGATCACAAAACCTTTTACCTTTGAAATATTCTCTTTCAGATAAGTAATATCCGGAATTACCAGGTCAATTCCCAGCATATCGTCTTCCGGGAATGATAATCCACAGTCTACAACTACAATACTCTCCTCATACTCAAAGGCCGTGATGTTCATTCCGATCTGTTCCAGACCGCCAAGGGGAATAATCTTTAATTTCGAAGCAGATTTCTTTCCTTTCTTTGCTGCTGGCCTGGCTGCTGAGCGCGTATTATTCTTTACCGGTTTCTTAGTTCCGTTACTTTTATTTTTGGCAACAGGTTGTTTCGAGGTACTTTTTTTCACCCCTTCCTGATGTTTCGCAGAATGACTTCCATTTTTATTTTCTGCCTGATTTTTGCTTTCTTTCTTCAATATCGCACCTCCGTATTGTTCTATTTGGCAGTTTATTCTATATTTTCAGTCAATCTGACTGTAACAGAAAAACAGTTGGCAGACTTACTCCGTTCCTTCCAAAAAGCTCCTTCGCTTTTTCTAAGCCAACTTTTTCTTTTCCACGATTTTCATTTTCGTTTCACATACCTATGGCTTTTTTGCCATTAGCCGACCAGACTGTCTCTTAAGGCAGTCATGATTCCTTTCTATCTCAATATAGAATAAATTGCAGTTTATTATTATAAAATGCAGCACGCACGTATCCCTGCGCTACATTCTAATATCCACATCCTCCATCATCTGTGAAAAGACTCCGGACACAACTTCCAGTTCTTCTTCCTCTTCCACCATCACATAACAAGCTTCCTGGCTGGTGGGATCCGATACATCCTTCAGAATATATGCCTGAGCCTCCTCATCCGTCACAGAATCCGAAACTAAAAGATAATTAAATCCATTGATTCTGGTCTGCTCTTCCACATAGAATTCCTGTATTCCATCTTCTGTCTGAAATTTTATTTTCTCCATCTATGAATCCTCCCGGATGGTCTCTTGTTCTTTGTCTCCGGCGGTTTCTTCCCGTTCTTTTCGAATATGTTCGGAATCCAGATACCCCTGAAGAATGAACACGGCCGCCAACATATCCACGTACTCTTTCCTGTGTTCTCTACGAATTCTTCCTTCAATCAACGTGCGGTTCGCCTCCACAGTAGTGAGGCGTTCATCCCACATAATGACCGGCAGTCCCGTTCTTCTCTCCAGCATCTCCTTAAATTCCAGAGACTTCTCAGCTCTGTCTCCAAGTGTATTATTCATATTTTTAGGGAATCCCAACACCAGGATTCCCACATGATATTCCTCTATCAACGCCTCAATTCTGGCAAGAGTCTGACGCAGCTTATTCTCAGATTTTCTTCTGATAATCTCCACTCCCTGTGCTGTCAATCCAAGCGGATCGCTGACCGCCACTCCCACCGTCTTCGAACCGAAATCTAATCCCAGAACTCTCATAAGTCTATCTTTCCCAGGATTTGTTCTTGATGTACTCTGTGAGCAGCTCCTCCACAAGCTCATCCCGCTCCACTTTCATAATCATACTGCGGGCGCCTTTGTAGCTTGTGATGTAAGTAGGATCTCCGGACATAATATATCCCACGATCTGATTTACCGGATTATAACCTTTTTCTGACATTGCATTATATACCAGATCCAAAACTTCTTTTATGTGAAGCTCCATCTCTGGTTTCGTTCTAAAATACTGTGTATTTCCAAGATTTTCTGCCATTTTCTCACGTCCTTATTTCATAATTCTCTGCAGGGAGAAACTTACTTTTCTCTTCAGCTGTAAAGCGGACATCCGGATTGCTCTCCGCTGTTTCCTGTGAACGCACATTGCTCTGCAGCTATCCTGCGCTCAAATATTGATCTTTCATTTATTTTAATATATCTTACCATAAATTACAACGAAAACTTTGTAACTGTTCCTGTCAGCAGACGATCCTTTAAAAATCTCTCTGGAATCATACACACACAATCATTGATTTTCCATCCGCCTTCTGCCGGTACAGCAGCCTTGATATACTCTCTGGAATGTCCCGTCAGATAAGATTTACCGTCGATCTGAATCTCCTCTTCCAAAAGTATATCCAATTTTCCTCCCAGGAAGCTGTTTTCATATTGAAAAGCCCGTTCCTGTCCCAGCGCAATCATCTGCTCACTTCTTCTGGTTTTTTCCTGCTCCGGAATCTGCCCTTCCATTTTATCTGCTTTGGTGCCTTTTCTCCTGGAATATTTAAAAATATGTGTCTCATAGAACTGTATTTCTTTCACAAATTCATAGGATTCTCGAAACTCTTCTAAGCTTTCCTGCGGAAATCCTACGATGACATCTGTCGTCAGCGCCGGATTCTCATAATATTTCCTCAGTATCTGACATTTTTCCCGGTATTCATCTGCCGTATATCTACGGTTCATTCTCTCCAAAGTTTCCTGACATCCGCTTTGCAGAGAAAGATGAAAATGCGGACATACTTTCCACAGACCGGATAAGGTCTGTACGAATTCTTCTGTGATAATCCGCGGTTCCAGAGAACCCAGACGGATTCTGGTAATTCCATCCACCTGATGAATCGACTGAATCAATGACAGAAGATTATGGTCAGAATCTTTAAAATCCACGCCATAAGAACTGAGATGGATTCCTGTAAGCACCACTTCCTGATAGCCTTTCTGCGCCAGACGAATCACTTCATCTTTCACATCACTCATAGACCGGCTCCGCACCCTTCCTCTGGTATAAGGAATGATACAGTAAGTACAGAACTGATTGCATCCATCCTGCACCTTAATATAGGCACGTACATGTTCTGCAGTACTGTCAATTCTAAGAGGTTCATATTCTTTGGTCTGATTGATATTGATGACACATTCCTGCCTGTCCCTTGTTTTATCATATGCTTCCAGCAAAGACACTATGTCCTTCTTCCTGTTATTCCCCACGATCAAATCCACAGCCTCATCTGCCTCCAGGCGCGGCAGGTCCGCCTGGACATAGCATCCCACAGCTACCACAACCGCGTTCGGATTCATTTTTTTTGCCTTGTGAAGCATTTGTCTTGATTTTCTGTCTGCAATATTCGTGACCGTGCAGGTATTAATGATATAGACATCCGCTCCAGGCTCAAACGGCACGATCTGATATCCCGCCTTTTCCAGGATCTGCTGCATCGCTTCCAGCTCATAGGCATTCACTTTACACCCTAAATTATGAAAAGCAACGGTCTTTTTCATATTCCACTCCTTTTTATCTGTAAAAGTTTTATACAATTTCACCAATTACATAGTTTATTTTTATCTGATTTCACCTTGACTTTTATATGTCCAAAATGTAAGATAATGCTGTAAGTAAGAGAAATAATAGAAATCAAATTAGGGAGGTCTATTTATGAAAACAGTACAGATTTCACTGAACTCTATTGATAAAGTGAAAGCATTCGTAAATGAAATCAGCAAATTCGACTGCGACTTTGATCTGGTATCCGGAAGATATGTAATCGATGCAAAATCCATCATGGGTATCTTCAGCCTGGATCTGTCCAAAAACATTGACCTGAACATCCACGCTGACGGAAGCACACTTGATCAGGTAATGGACGTTGTCAAAGACTACATTGTCTAACTCATACGAAGATCCAGATATTGCCGTACATTTCTATTTTTAGAAAAGTACGGCATTTTTATTTCCAGAATTTACAGTTTCTGTCACTGAATCATAATCACTTCTGTCGTCTTGATCGCCTCTTCCATCAGAGAATCAATCTTCTCATTCAGTTTTTCCTCTGATCTGTGGATGATATTCAGATTCGGTTTTGTCACCGGATGCTTCGCCACAAAAATCGTACAACAGTCTTCAAATGGCTGTATGGATGTCTCAAAGGTATTGATCTTTGTCGCAATCTCAACAATCTCCTGTTTGTCAAACCCAATCACCGGACGGTAAACAGGTATAGTACACACCTCATTCGTCGCTGCCAGACTCTGCATCGTCTGACTTGCCACCTGTCCGATACTCTCTCCGGTAATCAATCCCAGGCATTTTCTCTCTTTCGCGAAATGCTCAGCAATTCTCATCATGTAACGTCTCATGATGATTGTCAACTCTTCATGAGGACACTGGTCATATATATACAGCTGAATATCTGTAAAATTCACCACATGAAGCGCAATCGGCCCACTGTAACGCGCCACCAGTTTCGCCAGATCCACAACTTTTTGTTTTGCTCTCTCACTGGTATATGGGGGTGCATGAAAATACACTGCGTCAATGGTAACGCCTCTTTTCGCGATCATATAGCCAGCCACCGGACTGTCAATTCCTCCCGACAGAAGAAGCATGCCTTTTCCGTTGGTTCCGACCGGCATTCCCCCAGGGCCTGGAATCGTCTGAGAATAGATATATATTTTTTCACGGATTTCCACTGACAAGCGCAGCTGCGGCTGATGCACATCCACAGATGCCTCCGGAAAAGCTTCCAGAATCTCTCCTCCCAGTTCTGCACTGACTTCCATGGATTCCATGGGAAATCTCTTATTGGCGCGGCGGGTGTTGACTTTGAATGTTCCGGCAAATCCCGGATGATACTCTTTCATATAGCTGAGCACATCCTGCGCCAGCTTGTCGAATCCTTCCTCCTCATAAATCGCCACCGGACAGATTCCCACAATTCCAAAAACTCTCTGCAGAGCTTCCACCGTCTCCTCATAGTCATATTCTCCAAGGCAATGGACATAAACCCGCCCCTGCTCCTTGGTCACTTTATATTCTCCTTCTGTTTTTTCCAGAGCCAGTTTCATCTGATGAATCAACGCATCTTCAAACAGATGGCGGTTCTTCCCTTTCAAAGCGATTTCCGCATATTTAATCAAAAAAGCATTTATCATTTTATCTCCATCCTTTTCTTATCAAAACCAAGACTATTTTCTGGAATATCTTCGCAGCATCGGCAAAAGTTCCCTCAGATTATCCAGACAGTAATCAATCTCCTCCATGGTAGTCGTATCACAGAAGCTGAAACGCAGGGTAGTCTCCAGTTGTTCTTTGCCCATTCCCACTGCAGTCAGAGTTGAACTGGCCGACCGTTTGTGCGTAGAGCAGGCAGAGCCGGCTGACACGTAAATCTGACGTTCTTCCAGCGCATGAAGCAATACTTCACTTCGAACTCCCAGGAAGCTTGCACTCACAATGTGGGGAGCCCCCTCCATGCAGGGCATTCCGTTTAAAACTACCCTCTCCATCTGACCAAGTCCTCCCATCAGATGCTGCTTTAGTTCGTACATTTTCTCCACATTCTCATCCAGGTGATCATAGACTTCCCTCGCTGCCACACCCATTCCCGCAATTCCGGGCACATTATCTGTTCCAGAGCGCATCCCGCCCTGCTGTCCGCCGCCCAGAATCTGGGGCTGGATTTTCACTTTCTCTGACACATACAGAAATCCCACCCCTTTGGGACCATGGAACTTGTGAGAGCTGACAGAGAGCAGGTCTATTCCCTGCTTTCTGGGATGAATTTTATATTTGCCGAAAGCCTGTATAGCATCCACATGAAAAACCGCTCTAGGGCTCTTCTCGTGAACCAGAGAAGCAATTTCTTCCACTGGCTGAACCGAACCAATCTCATTGTTGACATACATGACAGAGACCAGAATCGTATCTTCCCGAAGAGCCTCCCTCAACACGTCCATTCTCACAACTCCCTGCGTATCCACAGGAAGGACCGTAACCTCAAACCCCAATTCTTCCAGATGATGAACCGGCGCTGCCACCGCCGCATGTTCAATTGCAGTGGTAATCACATGTTTCCCTGTTCTTTGATTCGCCATCGCAGTTCCGATCAATGCCAGATTATTTGACTCTGTTCCGCCTGAAGTAAAAAAAATCTCTTTTGGCTTCACTTTTAGTATTTTTCCTAGAATTTCCTGGGTATCACGCAGATATTTCTCCGCCTCCACACCTTTTTGGTGCATTGCTGAAGGGTTCCCATAATCCTCCAGCATAGTCTTCATCACTATATCACATACACTCTGATAGCATCTCGTCGTCGCTGAATTATCCAAATATGCTTCCAACGTTATTCTTCCTCCAATCGAAACATGAGAACAGACAAAATAGTCATTCCTGCCGTCTCTGTCCGCAGAATTCTGTGTCCAAGAGTAATCGGCTGCATTCCTGTCTTTATCGCCTTTTCCACTTCTTCCGGCGCAAATCCTCCTTCCGGACCAATGAAAATACCAATGCTCTGTCCGGGACAAATCGCGTGGATCACTCTTTTCGTCTCATCCATTCCTTTTGCCAACTCATAGGGGATCAGCCTGATGTCCAAGGACTCTGCCAACTCTAAGGCTTCGTCAAAAGTACACACCGGATGAATCTTGGGAACCAACAGCCGCCTGGACTGCTTCGCCGCGTTCCTGGCAATTTCCTGCCAACGTTCCTGCTTTTTCTGAGCTTTTTTCGCGTCCAGTTTCACCACACATCTGGACATGGCTACCGGAATAATCTCATGTGCCCCCAGCTCCACAGCCTTCTGAATGATAAATTCCATCTTATCGCCCTTCGGAAGTCCCTGAAACAGGCAAATTCTTCCCGGCAGTTCATAATCCGGCTCCTGGACATATAGAACGTCCAGCTGTACCTGCTCCGGCGTCATCTCATGAATCACACAATGATACTCTTTTTTTGCTCCATCGCTGACCCAGATTTCATCACCTTCATGCATCCTGAGTACTTGCCGGATATGATTCACATCACTTCCGGTTATATAGATCTGATTGCCTTCGATCTGATCTTCTCTGACGAAAAAACGTTTCATCTTATCCGTCCTTTCTCGCTGTGACAGACACCCACTCTCCCTGATGCGTCACTTCCAGAACCTTCATTCCAGCTCTCTCCACAGCACTTTTTACCTCATCTTCTTTCACATCCAGAATTCCGGAAGTAATGTAGATTCCTCCCTTTTTCAGATGATGAACAATCTGCGGGGTCAAAGCTACCAGTACATCTGCCAGGATATTCGCAGTTACCACATCATATTTCTCAAATCCCACCTGTTCCTGAACTTCAGGATCATCGATCACATTGCCGATCATCATCTGGAACTGATCCGGCGAAACATCATTTGCCTGCAAATTATCCTCCACAGCCGGAACCGCACAGGGATCCAGATCTGTTCCGACAACATGAGCTGCTCCAAGTTTTAGCGCAATAATACCCAATATTCCGCTTCCGGTGCCCACATCCAGCAATTGTGTATCGGACTTCACATACTTCTTCAGCTGCCGTATACAAAGCTGCGTAGTCTCATGCATTCCAGTTCCAAAAGCTGTCCCCGGATCGATATGAAGAATCATCTTTCCCTGATCTTCTTTTTTTACCGGCTCCCAGGACGGAGTGATGAGAATATCATCCACGTAAAATTGATGAAAATATTCCTTCCAGTTGTTGATCCAGTCTTTGTCTTCCGTCTGCGACTCTTCAATGCTCCCTTCTCCAATATCCATGAAAGAAGACAGATATTCCAGCTCATCCCTGACTTTTTTCAGCATTTCCTCTGTATCTTCTCCCTCTTCCAGGTAAAAGCTAAGATAGGCAATCCCGTCATCTGTTGGCCCCTCAGGCATGATATCCACAAACATCTGCTTTTTATCTTCCTCTGTCAGGGGCTGTTTATCTTCAATCTCCACTCCCTCAATTCCCAAATCCGCAAGACTGCAGACAATCATGTCTTCCGCATCGGTCTTTGTCTTAATTCTAAATCGATTCCATCTCATCTGTTTACTCTCTCCTTCTTTCTACATACACAATGCTACCAATGGGATTGTGACAATGGCTCCAAGCGTTGTCACGATAATTCCCTTCGACAGAATCCTTCCATCCGCTCCCACCTGCTCTGCCAGAATCAGTGCCATATTCCCGACAGGCATGGCCACCATGAGCATACAAGTTCCCAGCATAATTGGATTTTTTATCCACATTTTTAAAATCAGAGTCAAAATAACCGGAAGTAAAATCTGCCGGAGTAAGACAAACAAATAAATACGTTTTTCTGAAAAAATTTCTCTGAGCGGAGCCCTGGCTAAAAAACCGCCCACAATCACCATGCTCAAAAATACCGTGGCATTTCCCACGTAATTGATAAATTCCTCTCCAATCTCCGGAATTTGCGGCTTAAAAATAAAAATCGCTATCGCTGCCAGATTCGCTATATTCCCTGGATTCAAAAACATTTTTGCACAGACTGGCTGCTGTCTCTTTGCTCCGCATTGATTTACCTGATAAATCCCATATGTATAGACCAGCAGGTTAAAATAAATATTAAAAATTGTCACATATACCATGGCATCCGTCCCGAAAACAGCCAATGCCACCGGAATTCCGATAAAGCCCGTATTTCCGAAAATCGTCATCATCCTGTACTGGCGTGCTTCCACACCATGCACTTTCAAAATAAATGGAAGCAGCAGACCGCATAGAATCAAAACCAGGTACAAACCTCCAGCGAGAATAAATCCCCAAAACACCTGATCATTTTTCAGATTATGGCAGCCTTCCAGAGCACTCACAAGAATTAATGCCGGACTGCATACCTTCACTACCATGGTGGACAAATCTGCTGAACTTTGTTCCGAAATCATTTTTCCGTGAAACAAAAGGTAGCCTACAAAAATCAGCAGAAAAATCACAATCATTTCTTGAAAAATAACACCTACACTCATCTTCTGTTCTCTTCCATCTTCTCTCTCCTTCTGGTCACACTCACATACCATCTCCTTATAATACACGATTTGTATGCGGTTGAAAAGAGTTTCTTTTTAGCAGAAAGAAAAAGAACGGATAAGTTTTTATATTCTTATCCGTTCTCTTTGTTTCTGATGAGTATCTGCTCACTCTTCAAAAGCTTCTTTCACTTTATCCATAAAGCCTTTTTTCTTCTTTTCCGTCTTAGGCTTTGAGGGCGGACGATTTCCACATGCCTCATCAAACTCTCTCAAAGCTTCTTTGGCTTTCTCATTTAATTTTGTCGGAACCTGAACCACCAGAGTAACATAGTGATCTCCCCGTACATTCTTATTTCTCAGGGAAGGAACTCCTTTGCCTTTCAGTCGGATTCTCGTATCTGTCTGAGTTCCCGGCTTCACTTCATACACCACATCTCCATCCACTGTGCTGATCTTCACCTCACCGCCCAGAGCAGCCTGTGCGAAAGTGATGGGAGCCGTGGAAAAGATATTCATATCCTGTCTCTGGAATATTGGGTGCCGTGCCACAGAAATCTCCACAAGCAGATCCCCGCGGGGGCCGCCATTAACTCCCGGTTCTCCTTTTTCCCGGATCCGGATACTCTGACCATCGTCAATACCTGCCGGAACAGATACCTGAATCTTCTTGCGGGAAGATGTATAACCAGTTCCCTTGCAATCCGGGCACTTATCTTTGATAATCTTTCCGGTTCCATGACAGTCCGGACAAGTCTGTACGTTACGAACCATACCAAACATACTCTGACTTGTTGTCACAATCTGCCCTTCTCCATGACACCGCGGACAAGTCACCGGACTGGTCCCCGGTTTTGCTCCGGTACCGTGACAAGTGCTGCAGGTATCTTTCAGCATGATCTCCAATTCTTTTTCGCAGCCAAAAACAGCTTCCTCAAATGTAATATTAATCCGTGCCCGCAGATTCGCGCCGCGCATAGGACCATTCTGAGCTCTTCTGCTTCTGCCTCCTCCGAACAGGTCTCCAAAGATATCTCCGAAAATATCTCCCATGTCCGCGCCGTTGAAATCAAAGCCGCCGAAGCCTCCAAAACCGCCTGCTCCGGCACCACCGTTTTCGAAAGCTGCATGACCAAACTGATCATACTGTCTCCTTTTCTCGGGGTCGCTCAAAATCGCATACGCATTGGTCGCCTCTTTGAATTTCTGCTCAGCATCTTTATCACCCGGATTTACATCCGGGTGATATTTTTTAGCCAGCTTACGATATGCTTTTTTTAACGTCGTCTCATCTGCATTTCGGTCGACACCTAAGACCTCATACAAATCTCTCTTCTCTGCCATGTCTGACCATCCTATTTATTATACTTCTTTGTAATCTGCGTCTACCACATCATCACCGTAGCCTGCCTCATCGCCGCCGGTGCTTCCTGTGTTTCCACCCATGTTTGGGTTTGGTCCGCCTGCCTGCTGAGTCTGCTCATACATTTTCGCGAACAATTTCTGAGCGCTCTGCATCAGTTTTTCCTGTGCTGCCTTGATATCTGCCACCTGAGCTTCTGTGGTTTCCTCAGGTTTTGTATTGTTCAGCAGATCTTTCAATGCATTCAAATCTGCCTCAACAGCAGCCTTATCATTTGCATCCAGTTTATCTCCAGCTTCCTTCAAAGCATTCTCTGTCTGGAATACCATGGAGTCTGCATCATTTCTGGCATCAATAGCCTCTTTTCTCTTCTTATCCTGAGCTTCATACTCTGCTGCTTCTTTTACAGCCTTCTCGATTTCTTCATCTGACATATTAGAACCAGCTGTGATTGTGATATGCTGCTCTTTTCCTGTTCCCAGGTCTTTTGCGGATACATTCACGATACCATTGGCATCGATATCAAAAGTAACCTCGATCTGCGGAACACCACGTCTTGCTGGAGGAATTCCATCCAGACGGAACTGGCCCAGAGACTTGTTATCTCTTGCGAACTGTCTCTCACCCTGTACTACGTTGATATCAACGGCTGTCTGATTATCTGCAGCTGTTGAGAAGATCTGGCTCTTCTTCGTCGGGATTGTTGTATTTCTCTCAATCAGACGAGTTGCAATACCGCCCATGGTCTCAATAGACAGTGACAGAGGTGTTACATCCAGAAGAAGGATATCACCTGCTCCTGTGTCACCTGCCAGCTTGCCGCCCTGTACGCAGGCACCCAGTGCCACACACTCATCCGGGTTCAGAGATTTGCTCGGCTCTTTGCCTGTCAGCTGACGAACCTTATCCTGTACAGCCGGAATACGTGTTGAACCACCTACCAAAAGTACCTGACCCAGTTCTGATGCGGTAATACCTGCATCGGACAGAGCACGTCTTACTGGTTCTGCTGTTTTTTCTACCAAATCATGTGTCAGCTCATCAAATTTTGCTCTGCTCAGATTCATATCGAAGTGTTTCGGACCTTCTGATGTTGCTGTGATAAATGGCAGGTTAATGTTAGTCATAGTAGCAGATGACAGCTCTTTTTTCGCTTTCTCTGCTGCTTCTTTCAGTCTCTGAAGTGCCATCTTATCATTTGACAGATCAACACCTTCATTTTTCTTGAATTCTGCCAGCATGTAATCGGTAACCTTCTGGTCAAAGTCATCGCCGCCCAGACGGTTGTTTCCTGCTGTAGACAGAACTTCGATAACACCATCACCAATCTCAATGATAGATACATCGAAAGTACCGCCGCCAAGGTCGTATACCATAATCTTCTGTTCTTTCTCGTTATCCAATCCATAAGCCAGAGCTGCTGCTGTCGGCTCGTTGATGATACGTTTTACATCCAGACCGGCAATCTTTCCTGCATCCTTGGTGGCCTGACGCTGAGCATCATTGAAATATGCAGGCACTGTGATAACTGCCTCATTTACAGGCTCTCCCAGATAGCCTTCCGCATCTTTTTTCAGTTTCTGAAGAATCATTGCGGAGATCTCCTGAGGAGAATATTTCTTTCCATCGATTGTCACACGATAATCGGAACCCATCTCTCTTTTAATAGAAGAAATTGTTCTCTCTGCATTGGTGACAGCCTGACGTTTTGCAGGCTCGCCTACCAGTCTCTCTCCTGTCTTTGTAAATGCTACTACGGAAGGAGTAGTTCTTGCTCCCTCTGTATTCGCTATAACGGTGGGCTGGCCACCTTCCATAACTGCTACACAGCTGTTTGTTGTACCCAAATCAATACCAATAATCTTGCCCATGATGTTCTTCCTCCTATCTAATCATTCCTCGCCGTAAGGCGAGTCTTAAATCGCATTTTCCATAACATTTATGTCAAACCGACTGTACGGTCAGTTTGCTACTTTGACCATGCTGTGGCGAATCACAAAATCTTTATAAGTATATCCCTTCTGCAATTCCTCTGCTACAACATTTTCTCCCAGGCTCTCATCCTCCACATGCATCACTGCGTTGTGATAATTCGGATCGAACGGCTGGCCCACAGCTTCGATGGCTTTTACTCCCAAATCATCCAGGATTGTCATCATCTGCTTATAGATCATTTTCATTCCATCCGCAAAGGCATCTCCCTCCTGGGCTGTCGCAAGACCTCTCTCAAAATTGTCAACCACCGGAAGAATTTTCTCGATAATTTCTTTTGCTCCGATAATATACATACTTGCTTTTTCTTTTTCAGTACGTTTACGGTAATTATCAAATTCTGCCATGGTTCTTTGAAGTCTGTCTGTCAGATCAGCAATCTGCTGATCCTTTTTATCTTTTTTTTCTTTTTTCTTACCAAAGAACGAAGTCTTAGACTTCTGTTCTGTACTGTCCTCTTCCTGTTTCTCCCCGGTGTCGCTTCCTTCGCTCTTAGCTTTCTTAGCCTCTCCACTGTTGTCTTCCTCTTCCGCTGAAGCTTTTTCCTCCTCGGGCTGTACAGTTTCTACATCTTCCATTTCATCCTGGATCTTTTTTTCCTCTGACATGTCTCTCCTGCCTTTCTAGGTTTTTTTATTAAATATATTATCCAGTTGGGTTTTCAGCGTTTTCAGGCTGTCAACCACATTCTCATAATCCATACGTTTCGGTCCGATGATTCCTATCGTTCCCTGCAGTCCATTGCCCAACTGATATGTGGCAGTCACAACACTACAGTCTTTCATAGTCTGTATTGGGCTCTCATTTCCAATATAGACCTGAATTCCAGTGTTCTCATCCGCTTCCATGGTATCCTTTACCAATTCTACCAGCTGTTTCTTCTCCTCAAATGTGGAGATCAATTCGCTGGCCCGGGTGCTGTCACTCAGTTCCGGATATTTGAAGATGTTCGTTGTCCCAGAAGTATAAATCTCAGGTTCTTCCTCAAACTCAATCATCTTCGCCACTTCATCCAGCACTGTGGCTACCACTCCGCTGTGAATGCCTGCCTGTTCTTTCAGCTTTGCAATGAGTCCAAAATTAATCTCGGCAATCTGCAGACCGTTCAAGTTTGTGTTAAGCAGGAGATTCAACTTCAAAATTGTCTCATCATCCATGCTCTCATCCAATTCAATAATCTTATTACGAATCAGATTGCCTTCCGCCACAACTACTGCCAGCAGCTGCAGCTCGCTGACACGGGAAAGCTGAATAAATTTCAGGCGGTTGCTGGTCCCCTGCGGCACCGAAATCATAGTCGCATAGTTCGTATTTGATGCCAACACACGTACCACCTGCTTCAGTACGTTTTCCATTTTATCAGTGCGCTGAATCATCAGATTCCGGATCTCTGCAATCTCATCTTCTTTCTCATGCATTAACTCATCTACGTAGAGACGATATCCTTTGTCTGAAGGAATTCTTCCCGCGGAAGTGTGCGGCTGTATAATATAACCTAACTCCTCCAGATCAGACATTTCGTTACGGATCGTAGCTGAACTCAAATTCAAGTCCGTATATTTGGAAATCGTCCTTGATCCCACCGGCTCACCGGTTTCCAGATAATTCTGAATGATCGCATGAAGTATTTTCCGCTTACGTTCACTTAATTCTTCGTCCAAAATCCGTCCCTCCTGTCTTATGAATTATTAGCACTCAACATTAAGGAGTGCTAACATCTATGTTTAAAATAGCACTATGCCACCAGTTTGTCAATAGTTTATCCAGAAAAATTGTGAATTTCCTGTGAAAGTTCATCACTCTATTTCCGCAAGGCTTTTCTTCAATTCAATCATTTTGTCACGCAGCTCGGCTGCCTGTTCGAAGTTCAGATCCGCTGCCGCAGAGCGCATCTGCTTCTCCACCTGGTGAATCAGCTTCTCCAATTCTTTCTTGCTCATCGACTCTGGATCCTTTTCCATCTTGCTCTCTGTCTGAGCCACTGCCTTGGAGATGCTGATCAGATCCCTCACTGATTTCTGAATGGTCTTCGGTGTAATTCCATGTTCTTTGTTATATGCTTCCTGTAAAGTTCTGCGGCGTTCTGTCTCATCAATGGCAATCCGCATGGAATCTGTCATCACATCCGCATACATAATTACATGTCCCTCACTGTTTCGAGCCGCACGGCCAATGGTCTGAATCAAAGACGTCTCTGAACGCAGAAATCCTTCCTTATCTGCATCGAGAATTGCCACCAGAGTAATCTCCGGGATGTCCAATCCCTCTCTCAAGAGATTGATCCCCACTAGAACATCAAAGACATCCAGACGCATATCCCGGATAATCTGCGTTCTCTCCAGAGTATCAATATCTGAGTGCAGATACTTGACTCGAATTCCCAGATCTTTCATATAATCTGTTAAGTCTTCCGCCATTCTTTTCGTCAAAGTTGTAATAAGCACCTTGTGATGATTCTCTACTTCCTTATTCACCTCGCCTACCAGATCATCGATCTGCCCTTCCACAGGCCGCACCTCCACCTTAGGATCTAAAAGCCCTGTGGGACGGATAATCTGCTCCGCACGCAGCAGTTCATGCTCAGCCTCGTATTCCCCAGGCGTGGCAGACACAAACAGTATCTGATCAATTCTCTCTTCAAATTCTGTAAAATTCAGCGGGCGGTTATCCTTGGCAGAAGGCAGGCGAAAACCATAATCCACCAGTGTAGTCTTCCTGGATTGATCTCCTGCATACATTCCCCGGATCTGTGGTATCGTTTTATGCGACTCATCGATAATAATGAGAAAATCGTCTTTGAAAAAGTCCAAAAGTGTATAAGGCGGCTGTCCTGGCTTCAAGCCTGCCAGGTGTCTGGAATAGTTCTCAATGCCTGAACAAAACCCTGTCTCTTTTAACATTTCCACGTCAAAATTGGTTCTCTCCGCAATTCTCTGCGCCTCCAAGAGTTTATCCTCACTCTTAAAATACTGAACTCTCTCTTTCAGTTCTTCTTCTATGGCATCTGCTGCCCTGCGGATCTGCTCCGCCGGCACCACATAGTGGGAAGCCGGAAAAATAGCCACATGTTCCAGCTCCCCCTTAATCTCACCTGTCAACACATCGATCTGTGTAATCCGGTCAATCTCATCCCCGAAAAATTCCACTCTCACAGCCGTGTCTGCCTCGTTGGCCGGGATGATCTCCACCACATCTCCTCGAACTCGGAAGGTTCCTCTCTTGAAATCCATCTCGTTGCGGTCGTATTGAATATCGATCAGCTGGCGCAGCACCTCGTCTCTGTCCTTCTCCATACCCGGCCGAAGGGAAACCATCATCTTTTCGAAGTTCTCCGGCTCACCCAATCCATAGATACAAGACACACTGGACACCACAATCACATCCTTTCGCTCCACCAAGGATGCTGTAGCAGACAAGCGCAGCTTGTCAATCTCTTCATTAATAGAAGAATCCTTCGCAATATAGGTGTCCGTGGAAGGCACATAAGCCTCCGGCTGATAATAATCATAATAGGAGACGAAATATTCCACTGCATTGTTCGGAAAGAACTCTTTGAACTCTCCATAAAGCTGCGCTGCCAGAGTCTTGTTGTGGGCGATAATCAGTGTTGGTTTATTCAATTGTTGGATGACGTTTGCCATCGTAAAAGTCTTTCCAGAACCGGTGACACCCAGAAGTGTCTCACACTGGTTCCCTTCCTTGAAACCTTTGACCAGCTGCTCAATGGCCTGAGGCTGGTCACCAGTGGGTTTGTATTCTGATACTAATTCGAAATGATCCATGATTAATCCTTTCTCCTCTTTCTAGTAGATTTCCCTATCTATTCTTATATCCTGCAGCAAAGTCAAAATGACAATCAGCCTTTTCGGACATTATAGCAAATATAGTAATAAAAGTATATATATCGAGAACAAAAAGAAGAACAAACATTCGATTATATGTTTGTTCCTTTCCTGAAAATCAATTGCCGCTAAAGCTTAAATGGGGCGGGATTCTTCGAATCCCACCCCAAAACTTAAAATAGAGCTTTCCTTTGCAATATTTTATTTATTTTTCAATGTGTATAGCTCCGGTCTGACGAATATTCATTGGATATACATTGTCTCTTCCCACATATTTTGCGATGTATTCCACATATTCATCCGTGTAGGCGCAAGGGATAATTCCCATAATAACACCGGCAAAACCGCCTCCGTGAACACGGCAGCATCCATCTTTCTTTTCTTTCAAGAACAACTCCGTCAGTGCCAGAGTCAAAGACACTTTCTGCTCTTTATAATTGAGCCGTGTGTAACAATTCTGCAGCCATTTCCAAGAAGAATTGCCAGATTCTGTGAGAATCTGAAGCAATGCATTGACATCCTGATCCTGAACCGCTTTTGCCGCATCTTCCACGCGGCGATTCTCCTCATAAAAATGCAGGGCTCTCAGAACTGCACGGTCATTTCCCAGCTTCTCTTCGATCTGTGGAAGACGCTCCAGAAGATTTTCCAGGCTGCTCTCACACAGTCTTTCAGCTCCCAATTCTTTTGCCACTGCTTTCATCTCAGCCGGCACTTCTGAATAATCTTCACTGAGGTCTCCGTGTCCTTTTCCAGTGTTTACAATTACCAGGTCGTATCCCATCTTTTTAAAAGAAAATTCCACTTTCTCATAGTGAACACCTTCCGCAAAATCCAAAAGAATCGGTCCGCCCACTGCACAAGCCATCTGATCCATCAGACCGGAAGATTTGTTCCAGAAATGATTCTCCGCATACTGCCCGATACGTGCATAATCCGGATAAGTCATCCGTCCGTCATTAAAGAAATAATTGATAATACTGCACATGAGCATCTCAAAAGACGCAGAGGAACTTACTCCGGCAGCTCCAATCACGTTGCTGGATACGTATGCGTCGAATCCGGATACCTGGAAGCCAAATTCTCTGGTTCCCTGAACCATTCCTGCCACCAGGACCTCCGTTCCGATTCCAGCTTTTACAGAATCAACTTTATCAATGTCCACCGTGATCTGTTTTCCATATCCTTCACTGACGATACGAATCGTGTTTGTTCCATTGGGATGGGCTGCTCCCACTGTGTCCATATCAATGCTGGCTGCCAGAATCTTCCCTCCGTTATGGTCTGTATGGTTTCCTACAATCTCCGTTCTTCCCGGAGAAGTGAAAAATTCCATTTCATCAGAGGAAAACTGTTTTTTGAAATTCTCGGCCAGACTCTGAAATCTTTTTGCGCTTTCTGTGCTCTCTCCATAAATTTTTTCTAATGCAGAACCGCTTGGTAAAATCATCGTTCGTTCTCCTTTCCCATCACTGAAATCCTACTTACTACTATTATAGAATTATTTTCGCAGATTTCCTTAAATAAATCCAGAAAAAACTGTAATATATTGAGATACTTTCTCCTCAATGGTATAATTTTTTTCAAGATCCGTAATATATTGCGTTTTATGTGAAAGCTGATACCAAGATACTTGATCGCAGGGGGGATTCTGATGCAAATTATTACAAACCAAAATCAAAAGGAAATAAAAGAGCATGGCAATTATTCATTCCCGGTTCTGGTCAGCTATGAAGCCTTATCCAATTATGAATCTGGTTCCTTTCTCTGGCACTGGCACCCGGAAATCGAAATCACTCTGGTTACCCATGGAGAAATGCTTTACCATATCAACCATGATACCTTTCATCTGAAAGAAGGCCAGATACTTTTTGGGAACTCCAACGTTCTGCACTCCGGACAGCGCTACCGCCATATGGACTGCAGCTATACTTCCATTACCTTTGATCCCAAACTGCTCTACGGCTACGAAAACAGTCTGATCAACATCCGCTACGTCCGCCCGCTCACACAGAACCATCAGATTTCTTCCATCTTCCTTGACCAGTCATGCCCATGGCATCAGACAGGCGCTGAAATTATCCGTCATCTGTTGGACATCTGGCAATCGAAGGCAGAAGCATATGAGCTGGAGATTCTGTCAGATCTTCTGAGATTCTGGAAACTCCTGACCATCCATAGTAAAACTGCGCTGAAACCTGATACCACAGATCAGCGCAGTTACGATCGAATTCGCGATATTTTATCTTATATTGAAGAAAACTATCAGCGCAAACTGACTTTGGAAGAAATTGCCGGACAAATTCATCTGTGCCGTTCAGAGTGCTGCCGTATCTTTAAAAAATACATGAACCTTTCTCTTTTTGACTTTATCTTAGACTATCGAATTGAAAAAAGCTTAAAACTTCTGGGCAACACCCGTTATTCTGTGAAGGAAATCTCAGAAAATGTCGGCTTCAATGATTCCAATTATTTTTCGAAAGTCTTTCATCAGAGAAAAGGGATGTCCCCTTCCGCATACAGGAAGAATCTTCTATCCTCTGTCAGCTCAGCTCAAACATCCCGTGATAGAGCTGATAGTATTTTCCCTTCTGACTGAGCAGATCCTCATGATCTCCCCGTTCCACGATCTGCCCATGCTCCAGAACCATGATGGCATTAGCATTGCGTACCGTACTGAGACGGTGCGCAATCACAAAGACGGTACGTCCTTCCATCAACTGGTCCATTCCTTTCTCAATCAACGCCTCTGTACGCGTGTCAATCGATGAAGTTGCTTCATCCAGTATCAGAACCGGCGGATCAGCCACCGCTGCTCTGGCAATGGCAAGAAGCTGGCGCTGTCCCTGAGAAAGATTTGCCCCATCACCAGTAATCATCGTATCATAGCCTTTGGGAAGACGCCGGATAAAAGAGTCCGCATTGGCAATTTGAGCCGCCTGACGAATTTCATCCATCGTGGCGTCCAATTTTCCAAAACGAATATTATCTGCAATCGTTCCAGTAAACAAATGTGTATCCTGAAGCACGATGCCAAGCGAACGTCTCAGGGAATCTTTTTTGATCTCTTTTACATCAATTCCATCATAGATCACCCGTCCTCCCTGTACATCATAAAAGCGATTAATCAGATTGGTGATGGTTGTCTTTCCAGCTCCGGTGGATCCCACAAAGGCAATCTTTTGTCCCGGCTTTGCATACAGACTGATATTTTTCAGAATCGGATGATCTTCCTCATAGGAAAAATCCACATTTTCAAAACGTACATCGCCCCGGAGCATAGTCAAAGATCCATCTGATCCACGCCAGGCCCAATTGCCGGTTTTCTCTTTGCAAGTCACCCATTCTCCGTTCTCCTGCCGCACATTGACCAGTTCCACTTGTCCCTGATCTACCTCCGGTTCCTCATTCATCACACGAAAAACCCGCTCTGCTCCCGCTAATGCTGCCAGCATAAAATTACTCTGCTGGGTGAACTGGTTAATCGGCATCGCCGCCTGCCTCACAAAAACCAGATAACTTGCCAGGCTTCCCACATCCATCATTCCATTCATGGCCATGATTCCTCCCAGAACTGCCACAATCGCATAGTTAATATAAGAAATCGTTACCACCGCCGGAATCATGGAAGCTGCATAACTTTGGGCGCCTGTTCCCGCTTCCTGCAAAGCCTTATTCTTTTTACGGAATTCTTCCAGGTTCTCCTGCTCATGATTAAAGACTTTCACGACTTTCTGGCCATTGACCATCTCTTCAATATAGCCGTCCAGATCTCCGAGACTCTCCTGCTGACGCAGGTAATATTTTTTGCTCTTTTTTCCACTGAACTGAATATACCAGAACATTATCACATAGCAGACTGCCACAATCAACGATAACTGCCAACTAAGCACGAACAACACAACCAACGTTCCGGCCATCTGGATAAAGCTTTGAATAATCATAGCAAAACTATTGTTCAAAGCATCCGATATTGTGTCTACGTCGTTAGTGAAATAGCTCATAATATCACCGTGGCGGTTTGAGTCAAAGAACTTTAAAGGCAGAGTCTGCAGGTGAGCAAACAAGTCCCTCCGAATATCATAGAGAACCTGTTGTGCCGCCTTTACCATTGTCTGTGTATATCCATAAGCAGACGCCGCACCAATTCCATAGATCATTGCAGTCACCAGCACTCCCCGAAGAAGCGATCTCAAGTCTCCATTGGCCAGATGATTCACAACCGGACGAATCATATAAGTTCCCAGAAGATTTCCCAGAGCACTGAACGTCACCAAGACCGTCACAATGAGAAACAAAATTCTGTGCTGTCCCAAATAGTGAAAAAGCATCCCCAAAGTATATCGTAAATTCTGTGGTCTCTTTCCATTAAACGGACGTGCCATTTTCCCTGCCTCCTCTCATCTGTGACTGGTATATTTCCTGATAGATAGAATCTCTCTCCAACAGTTCCTTGTGATTTCCCATATCATGAATCTTGCCGTCTTCCATGATGATGATCAAATCTGTATACATAACCGAAGTGATTCTCTGAGCAATAACAATCTTTGTCACATCCCGCAATTCTGACAATGCGCTGCGGATCTTTCCTTCTGTTGCCGTGTCCACAGCACTGGTGGAATCATCAAAAATCAAAATTTTCGGATTTTTAAGCAATGTTCTCGCTATACAAAGTCTCTGTTTTTGTCCTCCGGAAATATTATTGCCGCCCTGTCCCAGATCAGTGTCTAATCCCTTGGGCATTTGCTTAATAAACTCATCCGCACAGGCAATCCTGCACGCCTTCCATAACGTTTCCTCATCCGCATCAGGATTTCCCCATCTTAAATTTTCACGGACTGTCCCTGAAAAAAGCACATTTTTTTGGAGAATCATTCCCACAGAATCCCTCAGTACCTGCAAATCATACTCTCTCACATCCATGCCGCCTACTTTTACCACACCTTCTGTGGCATCATACAGACGGGGAATCAGCTGAACCAGCGTCGTCTTCGCTGAGCCGGTTCCACCCAGGATCCCCACGGTCTGTCCTGCTTCAATATGCAGATTCACGCCAAAAAGAGCTGATTCCTGCGCATCTTTGTGGTATTTAAAGGAAACATTCTCAAAGTCTACGCTTCCATCTCTTACCTCCTTATCCGGTTTCTCAGGAGAAGTGAGTAATATCTCCTCATCCAGTACTTCCACAATGCGGTGTGCACTGGCCAAAGAACGGGTAAGCAGCAAGAATACATTGGCTATCAGCATCAGAGAATTAATTACCTGCATGACATAGCTGAAAAATCCTGTGAGATCCCCGACCTGTAAGGTAGAATTTAAAACCATATTTCCACCGAACCACATGATCAAAACCACGGATAAATACATTACTGTCTGGAAAGCCGGAAGATTCAAAACTGCATAGTGAAAGGTTGTCTGACTGGTCTCTTTTAGATTTTCATTGACACTTTGAAATCGTTCTTCTTCATATTCTCCCCGGACAAAAGCCTTCACCGCGCGAATCGCAGTCATCCCTTCCTGGACTACCTGATTCAGATGATCGACAACTTTTTGCAGCCGCTCATACATAGGTGCCACCTTATGCACAATCAGTGCCAGAATTGTCCCTAATATCGGCGCACACACCACAAAAACCAGAGCCAGGCGCGGATTCATCCAAAAAGAAAGAGCCACTCCCATCACCAGCAACACTGGACCACGAATCAGCGGCCTGAAACCGCCATTCACAGCATTTTGTAAAACAGTCACATCCGTCGTCATTCTGGTAATCAAAGATGAAGTGTCAAAATGATCCAAATTAGCAAACGCATAGTTCTGAACCCGCTCATACTGGGCTTCCCGGATCGCTGCGCCCCATCCATAGGACATTTTCGCCGCAAACCGTGCATACAGCAATCCCGTAATCAATGCTAGAAGAGCACATATTCCCATCTGTATCCCTTTATGAAAAACATAAGATACGTCCTTATTGGCTACTCCCACATCAATCAAATCCGCAATTAAAACAGGAATAAATAATTCCAGACAAGTCTCTATGGCTACCAGAACAGCTCCCGTAATCGCATCCCTCCGATATCCTTTCATATATACAAGCAATCGTCTTATATCCTGCATATCTGTTCTCCTTTATTTCTTTTGTGTCAACTTCAAAGCTAAGAAAACACAAAGCAGTGTACTATTCCTCAGTTTCTCACACTGCCAGAATAATCCACTGCCTTATAAAATGTGCAGCAAAAATGTCTATCTCTCATCTCCCAGGAAGAACAAAGCCACTGTTCCCGGACCGGAGTGTGCCCCGATAGTAGCACCGACATAATTCACCAATACGGTTTTAATTGGATATTTTTCTTTTATTTTGTCAATCACAAACTGAGCATCCTCAATACAGTCTCCATGACTGACAAAAATTGTATCACAGGAATCCTTATAGCTTCCCAGTTTCTGATCCATCATATCTACCAATGCGAGCAGAGATTTTTTCCTTCCTCTCACCTTTCCGACAGGAATCAGCTTTCCTTCATTGTCCACATGAAGAACCGGCTTGATATTCAAAACGCCTCCTACGACAGCTGTCGTCTTGGACACTCTTCCGCCTCGATACAGATGATTCAGATCATCTACCGTAAAAGCATGCACAACATTCAATCGGTGATCCTTCACCCACTGCGCCACCTCATCTATGCTTTTTCCCTCTTCCTTCTGCTGTTGTGCCAGATAGACAATCATTCCCTGGCCCAAAGAAGCCGCAAGAGAATCCAAAACAATAATCTTCCGATCCGGATACTTCTCCATCAGTTCTTCCCCGGCAATTCTTGCACTGTTATAGCTTCCGCTCAATCCAGAAGAAAAGGCAATATGCAGAATATCTTTTCCTTCCTTCAGATAAGGCTCCATTAAAGCCTTTGCAGCCTCAGGATTTACCTGTGCTGTAGTCGGCATTGATCCTTTTCTCATTTTGTCATAAAACTCCTCCACTGGGAGAAAATTTTCATGGCTGTAATTTTGGCCATCCATAGAATAACTCAGGTAGGTGCAGCCCACATTATGTTCTGCATAATATGACTCCGGCAAATCAGAATTATTATCTGTCGTAATTACATACTCACTCATATCTCTGCCTCCCTCTATTTCACTTTCTTCGTTCGAAATATAATATCAGAGATATCATAGCACTAAAATATCCCAGATTCAACTATCATTTCTCTCCTGTCAGTTCCTTAACCACCTCAATTCCTTTCTGCAGTTGGTTGTCCTGACTGTGATCAATTTCATTGAGATCTGTAATATTGGGATCCAGTTCCACTTCCACATCCGGCTGAATCCCCACTCCATGGATATTATTTCCGTTTGGAGTATAATACTTTGATACCGTCAGTTTCACAGCACTTCCATCATCTAGTTCCCGCACGGTCTGAACAATCCCCTTTCCAAAGGTAGTCGTTCCCACAATTGTTCCTACCTGATGATCTTTCACAGCTCCTGCAAAAATCTCAGATGCACTGGCACTTTCTCCATTTACCAAGACCACAAGAGGCATATCCAGAGGAGAATCTCCGTCACAGGTTTCCTCTGTCCGGTTTCCGTATTTATCCTCTGTATAGACAATGAGTCCCTTGGGAAGAATCTTTCTCAAAATATCACATACCGAGTTCATAAGTCCGCCCGGATTATCCCTCAAATCAATAATCAGCCGCTCCATATCCTGACCTTTCAAATCATCAAACGCAGCTTCATATTGTTCAAAAGTCACTTCTGTAAATTTGGATATTTTAATATATCCAATCTGGTCGTCCAGCATTTCATAACTCACAGACGGAATTTCCACTTCTTTGACAGAGACATCGATATCCTGACTGTCTTCCTCTCCCTCTCTTTGAATCGTCAGCGTCACATGATCTTCGGAAGCATTTTTAATTTTTTCTGTCACAGCTGCAAGTTCCATGTCGGAAACATCTTCTCCATTCACAGCCAGAAGGATGTCTCCTGCCTGAATACCAGCCTGATCTGCCGGGCCCCCATCATAACAATCCACAATCACTGTTTCTTTTTTATCATTTTGCGTAATTGTCACGCCAATTCCCGTATATTCTCCCTGGGTTGATTCACTGGCGCTTTTATACTGATCCGCAGTATAATACACCGAATATGGATCCCCAAGTCCATAGAGCAATCCTGTATAGATTCCTTCTGCCAACTGATCTTCATCTTTATCTTCCAGATAGTACTGATCGATCAACTTCTCCAGATACGCTAATTTCTGCCGGTGCTGATAATCTGACAATACTGTCTTGGGTCCCAGCAGTTTCACTCCCGCCAGAAGAAGTCCGCCAATAATCAATACACAGATAACACCTGCTCCAAATCCCGCCGCGAATTTTTTCTTATCTTTCATATTCTCTCCGTTTCCAACTACAAAAAGAGGCTGCCGTATTGAACAACCCCTTTTGTACCTTATTTCTGTTTCTATTCTATGCGCAATATTCTGCCATTGTCATATTCACACTTTCAGATGTTTTCTTGTAGTTATGTAACTTCCAATCAAGCCAATTCCCATTCCCAGTATCAGACCTATCGGAAGCAAAACACGATAAATGTCATTTACTGGAATAAACTGCATAAAATCAGATAATCCGTTAAACTTCGTCAGAACCATCCGCACTGCCTCATTATAAAGGAAATAAAAAGCTCCCAGCGGAATTGCCGCACCAATCAGTCCCAGAATGATACCTTCCAGCAAAAATGGAAATCTTACAAAGAAATTCGATGCGCCAATCAGTTTCATGATACCAATCTCTTCGCGTCGTACCGAGATTCCTACAGATACGGTATTGCTGATCAGGAAAATAGAAATAATCAACAGCACAGCAATAATTCCCAATGAAACATAGAAAATCAATCGGTTGATGGAGGTCAGTGTCTCCTCCGCCTCTTCAGACTGCCGGACTTCTCTGACATGCTCCAGATTACTGATATAATCAACCAGCTGACTTTGCTGCTCAATCTGTTTTACATATACCTCATAGTTTGCAGAGTTCGCAAGAGGGTTATCATCCTTAAATCCTTCTGCTGCCTCCTCGGAACCGCCAAGGTAAACATCCTTAAACTCCTCCCAGGCTTCATCTGCGGATACAAAATTCACCTTTGCCACTTCTGGACGGGCTTTAATCTTTTCCCCGATTTCCTGCATTTCCTCATCCGTAGTTCCCTCGTCAAAAAAGACCGTAATCGCCACATCCTGTTCTACAGTACGTGTAATAAAATTCAAATTTTCCACAATGGAGAAGAAAATACTGAACAGGAAAATGCAGGCGGCCATCGTAATAACCGAGGCCAGAGAAAACATCCAGTTTCTTCGGATATTTTTAAATCCCTGCTTGAAATTATACCAGAAAGTACTAGGCCTCATAACGATACTCTCCTTCCTGTTCATCACTCACAATGACACCCTTTTTCATTGTAACCACACGTTTTTTTAATTTATTGACCACATCCTTATTATGTGTCACCACCAGCACAGTCGTTCCTCTGTCATTGATGGACTCTAAAAGCTTCATAATATCTAATGCTGTCTGCGGGTCCAGATTACCTGTGGGCTCATCCGCGAGAAGAATATCTGGTCTGTTTACCAATGCCCTCGCAATTGCCACCCTCTGCTGCTCACCGCCGGACAGTTCGGTCACACGTGATTTATATTTCTCTGCCAGCCCTACTTCCGTGAGAACCTCTGGCACTCTTTTTCGAATTACTCGGGTAGGTCTTCCGATCACACGCTGAGCAAATGCCACATTTTCATATACATTTCGATCCTTCAGCAACCTGAAATCTTGAAAAACAACTCCCAGTTTTCTACGGTATTTCGCAATCTTTCTTCTCTTCATGTTGTCAAGTTTCTGCCCATTGACAACAATAGAACCAGATGTTGCATCCAATTCTTTCAATAACAATTTAATCAATGTGGATTTTCCAGAGCCACTGCTTCCCACAACAAAAACAAACTCTCCTTTATCCACATGTAAAGTCGCATGACTGACCGCTGGAAGTCCTTTGTCATAAGACTTGGTTACATTTTCCAAATCTATCATAGTACCCTCCCTAATATCGTTTCATCCATTTTCGTGCAATTATTTAACTTTTTTGTAACATAATTGTAACATATTAAATCTGAATTGCAAGCGATTTTTTTGTAATCCCCTGTTATTTCACGTTTTTTTCACATGATGCACAGGCAAAGACCTCTTTCCGGTCAGATTATTGTCTACATTTCCGGAAAAAATCTTTACCTAAATAAAAACATCTACAAACAGGTTTTCTCACATCATACCTGTAATCTTCACAGTTTGCAATATCTCACATTGTTTTTTCAAAAAAAATTCAAATTTTCCAACCAATTCTTTTCGCCCATACATACACCCGAAAAGCAAAACATCGCTACTCTTATTTCCACTCTCCGCTAAAGGTGACCAATTTCAATCGCCTCGAAAGCGCCATCGGACATGTTTCAATCCACGCTTCCCTTGTAGGGTATGACACTATGAGCAAACTGTAACACTCATATCTAATATATTTCAATCCACCCTTTGCAGGGTGTGACTTTCTGCCTCTCTGGTAAAGCGACAAATGTCTTTATTTCAATCCACACACCCTTTGCAGGGTGTGACGAGTCTTCTGCGGCGTATCGTAAGGGAAGAATCCGGATTTCAATCCACACACCCTTTGCAGGGTGTGACAAGGTACTGACGGCCTGCCCGGTAAACCCGGTGAATTTCAATCCACACACCCTTTGCAGGGTGTGACTGGTGACAATTTTTAAAAAATTAAATTTTACCGATATTTCAATCCACACACCCTTTGCAGGGTGTGACTATATTGTAATTGCAAGTAGTTGAAATATATGATAATTTCAATCCACACACCCTTTGCAGGGTGTGACAGCAATTTTTACTAATTTC
>ERZ1643246.179-NODE-179-length-82148-cov-6.713959_pt1 | contig 82148 bp, 90 predicted proteins | sample MGYA00579265_ERZ1643246 | MGnify/ENA primary metagenome ERZ1643246 (study PRJEB29033, sample SAMEA4952261) | chicken gut metagenome | biome: Broiler Chicken; feature: Gastrointestinal Tract; material: Caecum | place: Ireland | collected 2018 | study: Broiler...
AATCCAAAACTAATTTTTCGATATTCATAATCTCTCATCCTTTTCCCAACTTTTATTCCCAACACCAATACTATAACACATTGGGAATAAAGTTGGGAATATTTTATGCCTTTATCGAAAAAATATTCCTAAAACTTATCAAAATCCTGTCGTTTGCCCAAGAGGCACACTACCTCCGTGTGCATGCTGTGCCCGAACTGGTCCACAGCCCGGACCTTCTGAAGTTCATAGCCGCTCTCCGCCAGAATCTTCAAGTCCCGGGCCAGGGTAGCCGGGTCACAACTCACATAGACAATCCGCTTCGGCTTTGCCAGAAGCATCGTGTTCAGGCAGGCGCTGTCACAGCCCTTTCTGGGTGGATCCACCACAATCACATCCGGTGTTTTCCCCTGCTCCAGCCATTTCGGCGCGATCTCCTCCGCCTTTCCCACCTCAAACTCCACATGATCCATATGGTTGCAGCGGGCATTTCTCCTGGCATCCTCCACCGCCTCCGGCACGATCTCCACGCCGTAGACCCGGCTGGCCTCCTGGGCCAGGAAGAGGGAGATCGTTCCGATGCCGCAGTAGAGATCCCAGACCGCCTCTCCACCGTCAAGTCCTGCGTAGTCCAGAGCGATGCTGTAGAGTTTCTCCGTCTGCCGGGGATTGACCTGATAGAAGGATCTGGGGGAAATCTCAAAGGTTACCTCCTGCCCCATCGGCACAAACCTGGTCTCGGCAGGCGCCCCGGAGACCGCTCCGTCCGCCTCCCCGCAGACTTCCCTTACCCGCCGGATGCTGTCCCGGATCCGGGCCTGCCCCCAAAGCACCCTCGTCTCCGATCCCAGAATCACGTTGGTTCTTCTGGTGTTTACGTTCAGGGAAATGCCGGTCATCCCCGGAACCTGCCGCAGCAGATCACAGAGTACGTCGACATCGGGCAGAAAAGTGCCGTTGACCACCAGGCAGACCATAATCTGCCCGCTGGAAAACCCTTTCCGGATCAGAATATGGCGAATCAGGCCACGGCCCGTCTCCTCGTCGTAGGGTTCCACGTTGCACTGATCCATATACTTTCGGATGTGCGCGAGAATCTCGCCGTTCTCCTCGATTCCCACCACGCAGTCCTCCACCGGAACAATCCGATGGCTTCTGGCTGCGTAAAATCCCATAACCGTATTCCCATCCCGGTCACATCCCACGGGAAACTGAGCCTTATTGCGGTACCGAAAGGGCTCCTCCATCCCAACGATGGGCTCAGTAATCCTCTCCAGCAGTTCCGGAGAAAATCCTCCGATCCGCCGCAGATTCTCCGTTACCCGCCGCTGTTTCAGCTCCAGCTGCTTCCCATAGGCCACCGCCTGCATCTGACAGCCGCCGCAGGCCTTCGCCACCGGACAGCGGGGCTCCACGCGAAAAGGAGAGGGCTTCTCAATCCGCACGGCTCTCCCGTAACCGTAATGTTTTTTCATCTTGGTTACCGCGGCCTCGATCTCGTCGCCCACCACGGCATACATGATGAAAAAGGTCGCATCCTGCCATTTGCCGATGCCCTCTCCGTTCATTCCCATATCTGTAATTTTCACATGAAAATGATCATTCTTCCTCAACATATCCGACTACTTTCCCTCCGGGCTGGTCCGACGAATATTGGACTCCAGCATACGGTTATAGCCCTGCCACTGCAGATTTGCCGGTCCCGCTCCGGACAGCGCTTCCTTCATGGTCTCCAGCTTCGCGTCCACATTGTCGGCAAAACTCAGGGCCAATGCCTCCATCAGCGCCGGTTTCTTCGGCGAGCCGAACTCCAGCTCCCCGTGATGGGATAGAATACAATGGAGAAGCTCCCTGGCCTTCGTCTCCGGGAAGCCTGCAATCGTCCGAATCCGGTCGGAAACCATCTGGGCTCCGATCATGATATGGCCCAGAAGCTGCCCCTCGTCCGTGTAATCGTTCCGTGGGAAGGCGGACAGCTCACTCAGCTTTCCGATATCGTGGAAAATCGCCGCTGTGATCAGCAGATCCCGATCCAGCATGGGATAAGCCTGGGCAAAGTAGTCACAGTTTTTCGTGACTCCCAGGGTATGCTCCAGCAGTCCGCCCACAAATCCGTGGTGTACGCTCTTGGCTGCCGAGTGAAATTTGAAATTTTTCGCGAAACCCTCCTCCTGAACAAAAAAGCTCTCCAGAAGCTGCCGCAGATAGGGCGCCCGGACACTCTGAATAAATCCCAGCAATTCCTCGTACATCAGATCCACATCCTTGTCACTGCAGGGCAGATAATCCTCCGGCAAATACTCCCCCTGCTGCGCTTTCCGCAGTCGCTTGATGTTCAGCTGATAAGCCCCCTGGAAACTGGTCACATCCCCCGTAACCGCAATGTAGTCCAGCTCGTCAAAATCGTCGATGCCCAGAGAACCCGGATCCCAGATCTTGGCATCCAGCGTTCCCGTCTTGTCCTGAAGCATCAGGGATTCATAGGGTTTGCCGGCCTTTGTCAGCGCCGACTGTTTTTTTCTGCACAGATAAATCTCGTTGATACGCTCCCCCTCCGTAAGCTGCGCGATATATTTCATGATATTTGACTCCTCTTTCTATCTCAATTTATACTGTATGTAAAAGTTTTGCTCAAAAGACCTCTCCAGGCAGTCCGTCACTCCAGATACGGCCGCAGCACAGCGGAAATCCGCCGATAGCCCTCATCGTTGGGATGACATCCGTCAAAACTGCAGCTGTGATCCATGGTATTGTCCTCCTGTTTCAGGCAGGAATGCACATCCACATAGGTGCAGCCATGCTTCTCACAGAGTTTCTTAATATAGCCGTTCAGTTCCACAATGTCCTCAGCCAGATAGGCGATCGGAAAAACCTGCCCCCGATCCGCCTTGGAGGGATCTCCGTCCCACCCCGGATATACGGACTGGCAGATGATCTGGGCGTCAGGACAATACTTTTTCAGCCGCCAGAGAATCTCCCGATAACGGAACGCCACCGCCTTCGGCCGGTAGCCCTCGTTCATCATATCGTTGATGCCGATCAGCAGCACGACCTTAGAGGGATGGGCGTCATAGACAGACACCTTCATCCGCTTCAGCAGATCCTCTGTGGTATTGCCGGAGATCCCCCGATTGAAGGCATAGATGCCGGGATAATATTTCTCCAGGTCACAGTTGTCCGTGATGGAATCCCCGAAGAACACCACCGGATGTCCCTGGATCTTCTGATTCTCCTTTGCGTACCGTTTTCTCTTATTGTCATTGTAGACCCGGAAAAACAGATCCACGATCCACGAATTCTCTTTCTTTTTTCGCTCTTCACTCATATGTGGTTTACCCCTCTTTGGCTTTGCTTCTGTCACAATTTACAGTGATTTCATTCTAACACAGCGCGGCCTCTTTTTCCACACAAAAAGAGTTCCGCTTGCGGAACTCTTGCGCCTGTTCATAAAGAGGGAAATCTATAAAATTCACGCCGCCATACGACAGTCCTTCGTCTTTACTCTCTTGTAGCTTACCACGCGCACGATGGTTATGGCGAGGCTGATAAGCATCAGAAGATAAAAGCTTACCCCGCGGTTTACCATCATGGAGGGCATAAGATATGCGCTGGTAAACACCGGAAGGAAGACGGCGCTGTACATCAACTCGGTAATTCCCTGGGCTCCCGGAATCGGCAGCATATCCACCGCCACATAGACGCTGGCCTGCAACAGAATCACTTCCAGCCCATCGGTACCTGTGAGACCAAAGCCTCGATAAATCACATAGGTCAGGACAAAGAGCGTGCTTCTCTGAAAGAAAGTGACAATCAGAATCCACAGCAGCTTTCCTTTATTCTTTTTGAAAAATTCCAGTGCCTGCCGGTACTCCTCGATAAACCCGTCGATCTTTTTCTGACGGCTCTCCGCCGGTTTCATCAGATGACACTTCACAAGAAGCCTCTCCCCGCCCCTCACAATGCTTCCGATGATTCCCGGAGAAAACATGACCAGATACAGCACGGACACCACGATGACATTCAGCGACAGCCCCAGCAGATACAGCCAGAAATAATTCCCCAGCAATGTCCGCAGCGGATGAAACCAGAAGACCAAAATCCCGACTCCCACTGCCACAAGCACAGTCTTGTAGGCGATGGCCACCGTCAGAAGTACAATGGAACTGTGGGACATACTTCCACCGTCCTTCTTCATACAATAGAGCTGCATGGGCTGGCCGCCGGTGGCCGACGGGGTAATGCCCGAGAAGAAAAATCCCACAAAGGAATAGATAAAACACTGGTGCAGGCGGCATCGCTCTCCGAGCCCGTGCATCAGATACCAGATCATATAGCCCTCTCCGCAGACAAACAACACCGAGAGAATCACTGTCCCCAACAGCGCCAGCGGCTCCATCTCCTGCAAAGCCTTGCCGATCTCCCCGAAATCCTGCGAGGAGAAGAACGCCTGCCAGGTGGCAATCATTACCACCAGGAAAAACGCCACCTCCAGAATAAATTTTTTCAAGTCTTTCTTATCCATGTTCTGTCATCCTAATAAATTGTCCGATATAGTCCGGCCCCATGTGCCGCCGGCGCCGCCTGATATACAAGGACGCTCCTGCGGTCTCTGGCCACGAGATCCTCCAGTCTTCCCTCGAAGACCACTTCCATATTTTTGTACTCGTACACATCCTTCGGGGTTACCAGAGAGAAATGTTTGTCACTGATCGGCAGCCCGCACTCCTCCAGCACTCTCGCCGTGTAGGAGGAACAGGTGTACTGATTTTTCAGATAAAATTTCTTTCCCTTAACCAGAAAGGGCAGCCCCAGAACCGCGTAATGCATATGAAAACGCCGGCCGTAATCCCGCTCCAGACGCTCCCGGATCTGCTCCTTCTGTTCCAGAGTGCACGCAATCCGGCAGACGCGGTACTCCGCTGTCGGAAATGCCCGCAGGATTTTCTCCTTGTCTTCCCGTTCAAATCCGGCAATAATCGGAACAAAAGGATTTCTTCTTCCGAAACTGTAGGCCTCGTCCAGATGTTCATCCAGGGACAGCACTACATGCACATATTTCTGATGCAAAAATCTTCGGATTGCCGATGCAAACAGCCCCGGCGTATCCACAAGCGCAAGATATACATAAGCCATTCTCTCTGTCCCCCCTACTGAAACTGATAGATTTTCTTTGCCAGCCGATAACCGCCCACCGTCAATTTTCCACCGATTTTACCGGGCAGATTTGTCCATCCGCTGAGGGTTGTGCAGGACAGCCGGTAATACAGGTGTGCATCCTGCTCCTTGATGCCGTTCCACAGCTTCCTCCGCTTTTCCAACGCTTCCTCATCTCCGATCAGAAGCAGGTGGATGGAGGAAATCGCCATCATGATGGAGATATTACGACACATATAGGTGGCCAGCTTCGGATACTGTTCCTTGACCTGCCGCAGATCCACGCAGCGGGCCACAATCTGGGTTACTTTGATCTGCTGGTCAATTCTGCTCATCAGCACCTTCTCGTTGACCGACTGATCCTCTCTGCCCAGATAATACTGATACAGATCGATATCCATGTAGAAAATATGTTTCACATAGGGCAGCGGCTGATAGGCAAAAATATTGTCTACATAGAAAGTGTGCTCCGGCAGTACCACGCCGCACTCTCTCAGCACCGCAGTCCGATAAATCAGCGCATGCATGATCAGATACTGGGAAGGATGAAAATGTCCGATATCATTCCATCCGCAGAGCTGCTCCTCGGGAAAGACATTCCGATATCCCATACTCTTCGTGATCCCCTCATCCAGATGATTGTACACATAATTGCATACATACAGATCCGGCAGCGGGTGCTTTGCGTCCTCTTCCCACACATGGTGCTTGATTGTGGACAAAAGTTTTTTGTACGCCTTCTCCTCCAGCCAGTCGTCGGAATCCACCACCTTATAATAGATCCCCTTTGCCAGCTCCATTCCCTTATTCACACCGGAACCGTGTCCGCCGTTTTCCTTGTGGACAGCCCGCACAATGTGGGGATATTTTTCCGCGTAAGCGTCAATGATCTCGCCGGTGCGGTCGGAAGAACCATCGTTGATCAGAAGGATCTCCACATCATCGCCGCCGGGCAGAAGAGATTCCACGCATCTCTCCAGGTAATCCTGAGAATTATAACAAGGCACTGCAAATGTCAGATATTTCATACTCTTCACCATCCTCTCATTCAATAGAACGAGTCTCCTCCCAAAAAATCTTCATCTTTCTGAACTTTTTTTATTTTAGCAGGTCATCGTTAAATTCCACCTATGATTTCCTTAACAAAAGCTAAAAAATATCTAAATGTATTTTAAAATTGCGTAAAATGGTCTTAATTGACGTACCTGCATTCTTATGCTACTCTTGGTACAGAAGGTTTTATCTGACAACCATCAATGTATTGCTGATGCTGATACTTAACATACGGAGAGGGGAGAAAAGTTATGGGATTCAGATTCAGAAAAAGTTTCAAGATTGCTCCAGGCATTAAATGGAATCTTAATAAGAAAAGTTCAAGTATAACCTTCGGTGGAAAGGGAATACATCATACTATTAACTCAAAAGGTCAAACTACTGACAGTATCGGAGTACCGAGAACCGGCATATATTACACGAAAACCACAAAAAAGGGGAACAGTTCTGATTCTTCGATACCACCGACTCAGGATATTCCGTCCTACTCTGGCAATAACAACGGAGACAAAAAGAAAAGAGGATGTCTTTTCTACTTTCTCATGCTTGTTGTCATCTGTATTGCACTGGCCTTCCTTCCGCTGCTCTGGTTGCCGGCAATCGGATTTATTATTTATTTTGCTCTAAAGAAAGATGAGCCTAAGACAAAAAGGAGAAATATATTAATTTCTTCCTTGATTCTGATTGTTTCTATCATTGCCTTTGTCAATTTTGATACATCAGCTTCTCTTACACAGATCGAAGCGGAATGGGACAAAGAAACATACGACGTTTCAGAGAATGCAACTGTCAACATTATACCCACTCCTTCAGACGCATCTGTTTCTGCTCTGGAACTTTCAGATGAAAAAATCGCAGATGTAGAATATTCAGATGGCAAGGCTATCCTTACTTTCAAAAAGTCCGGCAATTTTACCTTATATTTTATCGCGGATAACAATATTACCAGCAACAGAGTTCAAATTACTGTGACAGACGAAGCTGCGGAAAGGGCTGCTGCCGAAGCTCAGGCTGAAGAGCAAGCCCGTGCCCAAGCTCTGGCCGAGGAACAGGCTCGTGCTCAAGCTTTGGCCGAAGAACAGGCTCGTGCTCAAGCTCTGGCTGAAGAACAGGCTCGTGCTCAGGCCCTGGCTGAAGAGCAGGCTCGTGCCAAAGCTCAGGCTGAAGAGCAGGCCCGTATAGAAGAGCAAACACAAATACAATCACAACCACAGCAACAGGCAGCGCCGTCACAATCCCAGGCCACACAGTCCGAGACAGGCGGAACCGTCTACTGGACACCCAATGGAGAAGTATATCATTCCACACCGGATTGCCCCAGTCTTGGACGTTCCAAAACCATTTTAAGCGGCACCATTGCCCAAAGTGGAAAGTCCAGACCTTGTAAAAATTGTTATTAACTTCAGTAACCATGATATCGCCCATAAAAGCTATTGCCGCATCTATGCATTTTATCATTGATGCGGCAATAGCTTCCCATCTTATAACTTCAGTCATTTATCAATCAAATCTGTTTTCCCAATATTCGAAAGCAAATAATGACGTTAATCAAATATTCTTGTCATATCCTGAAAACGGTTTATCACACGATAAATCTCCACACACTCTTTCTCTATTTTATAAATAATTACATAATTTTCCCAAACCATATATTTATAATCTGTTCGAAAACTGACACGCTTGGAGAGATCTGCTCCTATTTTCGGAAACATCTGAAGATTCTCAAATCTGTTACAACCAGCGGGTTAATCCGTAATGTCAGCATTCTCTACTCCCCTACCAGTTCTTTCAACTCATCCATACTCATCCAACCTTTCCCATCTTTGACTGCTTCCTCTGCCTCCTGCAACTTTACCAGCAGCTTTTTTTCCGCTTGTTCGCGCCCATAATCTTCTATATCAAGCACTACAAAACGCTCTCTACCATTTTTTGTCATAAATACAGGCTCCCCTTTTCGGCAATTTTTTAAAACCTCGTTATAATTTTTCAAGTCAATTACCGGTAGAATATTTGCCATAACAGTCCACCCCTTTCCACTTTATATATTATTCTTATTTACATTTTGGTCAAATGAAAAACTAAATTCCAGTTAGAATTGATTTGGTCTCATGCCGGGACTTCATTCTTGTTAAATTCCCGTTTTCGTGTATAATGTTTTTTATGAATAAGAAAGTATTGTACACATTGGAATATCATAAAGTAATCGACATGCTCTGCGACCGGGCCACCTGTGGAAAGGGCCGGCAATACTGCCGCGCCTTAAAGCCCTCCTCCAACCTGGCGGAGATCCAGAGAATGCAGCAGCAGACAGAGGACGCCCTGAATCGGATTTTTCGAAAGGGATCCGTATCCTTTTCCGGCACCCACAACGTGACCGCCTCCCTGAAACATCTGGAGATCGGCGGTACTCTGGGAATCTCCGAGCTTCTGCGCATCGCCTCCCTTCTGATCTGCGCCCGGAGAGCAAAGGCTTACGAGCGCGGCGATGAGCGCGGAGAAATCCAGGAGGATTCCCTGACCGGCTATTTTCAGGATCTGGAGCCCCTGTCCCCCATCGCGGACGAGATTACCCGCTGCATCCTCTCCGAGGACACGATAGCGGACGACGCGAGTCCCGGCCTTCGGAATGTGCGCCGTCAGATCGCCGCGACCAACGAGCGGATCCGCAGCCAGATGAATGCCATGGTCAATCAGAGCACCATCCGCACCTATCTGCAGGACGCGCTGGTAACCATGCGGGACGGGCGTTACTGCCTCCCGGTCAAGGCCGAACACAAAGCCCATGTGCCCGGAATGGTGCATGATCAGTCCGCCACCGGCTCCACACTCTTCATTGAGCCGATGGCTGTGGTAAATATGAACAATCAGCTGCGGGAGCTGCAGCTTCAGGAGAAAGAAGAAATCGAGAAGGTCCTGGCCCATCTCTCCTCCCTGGTGGCGGAGCAGGCGGAAACCATCGCCCGGGATTTCTCCATTTTGGCGGAGCTGGACTTCATCTTCGCCAAGGGAATGCTGGCAAAGGACATGAACGCCGTTGCTCCCACTTTCAACACCGAAGGGAAAATTCTGCTCCGCGGAGCGAGACATCCGCTGCTCGACAAGAGCACCGTTGTCCCTGTGGATATTACTCTTGGCGACACATTCGATCTTCTGATCGTCACCGGTCCCAATACCGGCGGCAAGACCGTTTCCCTGAAGACCTGCGGACTGTTGGCTCTGATGGGGCAGGCAGGCCTTCACATTCCCGCGAAGGACCGCAGCCAGCTTCCCGTCTTCGACGACATTTTCGCCGATATCGGCGATGAGCAAAGCATCGAGCAGTCCTTAAGTACCTTCTCCTCCCACATGACCAACATTGTGCGCATCCTACGCTCTGTGGGCGTCATGCAGCCCGCCGGGAAGAAAAAGCAAAAGGCAGCTTCAACAGGGAAAGATGATTCGCCGGAAGCAGGGAAAATTCCTGCTGCATCGGAGAAAGAAGAAGCAGCAGAGATAAACGAACACTGGAACAAAAACTACCTGGTGCTCTTCGATGAGCTCTGCGCCGGAACCGATCCCGCCGAAGGCGCAGCTCTGGCTATCGCTATCTTAAGCCGCCTCCACGAGCAGGGCATCCGCACCATGGCCACCACCCACTACAGCGAGTTAAAACTCTTCGCGCTCTCCACCCCCGGTGTGGAGAATGCCTGCTGTGAGTTTTCTCTGGAGACTTTGAGCCCCACTTACCATCTGCTGATCGGTGTCCCGGGAAAGAGCAACGCTTTCGCTATCTCCAGGAAACTCGGTCTATCCAAAGACATCATCGATCTGGCAAACGAGCAGATTGACGAGGAGGACAAATCCTTTGAGGACGTGCTGGTGGATCTGGAACAGAAGCGGGTTGCCATGGAAAAGGATCGTCTGCAGATACAGAAAGACAAAAAAGAGATTGCTTCTCTGCGTTCGTCTCTGAAGGAACAGGAGGAGAAACTTACCTCCTCCAAGGAGAAAATTCTGCAAAATGCCAATGAGGAGGCTAGCAGAATTCTGAAACAGGCAAAGGATGTTGCGGATGAGACTATCCGCGCCTTCAACAAGTACGGGAAATCCAACCCGGACATCGCCGAGATGGAGCGGAAGCGGAGCGCAATCGGAAAGGAACTTTCCAAAAAACAGGCGAAGGCATCCGCCATCAAAAAAGACGTGGTCAATCACAATGTACCGAAGCATCTCCGCATCGGAGATTCCGTCAAAGTGATCAGCATGAATATGAAGGGAACGGTAACCTCTCTTCCCAACGCAAAAGGCGATCTTACCGTACAGATGGGCATCATGAACTCCAAAGTCAACATCAAGGACCTGATCCTTCTGGAAGTGCCCGACGCGGCCACTAAAGCCTCCGGCGGCGGAAAGAAAGCCCGTCGCAGTGGCGGTTCCATGGGTCTTGGGAAAGCCGCGACCATCTCCCCGGAGATCAACCTTCTGGGACTGACCACCGACGAGGCCGTCGCTCAGCTAGATAAATACCTGGACGACGCCTATCTTTCCCATCTGAAATCCGTCCGCGTCGTGCACGGAAAGGGCACCGGTGCCCTCCGCAACGCGGTACATCAATATCTGCGCCGCCAGAAAAAGATTGTGGACGAATTCCATCTCGCAGAGTTCGGCGAGGGGGACGCAGGCGTGACGATTGTGACGTTTAAATAAATGAAAAAATGATCTGACACATCATTTCAAAATGTATCAGATCATTTTTAAATTACTTAACTTTATTTTTCACAAGGAAGTTCTGTTCGCTAAGCTCGACCTGCGCCTGCGGCTTGGTCTCGCTAATCTCACAGAACGGCCTCGCGCTAAATTCAAACTTCGCGCAAAGCGCTCGTTTTCATTAAGTGTTTCCGGCTTATACCAGCTCCAGAACAACTTCCAAAGCGCCGTCGCCCTTGCGCTGTCCGATCTTGACGATTCTGGTATATCCGCCGTTGCGTCCCTCGTACTTGGGAGCGATCTCCTCGAAGAGCTTCTTCGGCATATCTACAACCTTCGTATCGCGCTTCTTAGCACCGGTCTCCTTTACAGGATACAGAACCTTGAGCATCTGTCTTCTCGCGTGAAGACGGGAAGGACGATCTTTCTTGATGGTCTTCTCAACGGTATCATAAACGGTTACTTTCTTTCCGTCCACAACTTCCTTTACTCTCTTGCCATCCTTGTCCTTGCGGGCAACTTTCGCCTGTACGGTCACTTCGTCGAAGTTGTCCTTCTCCTTGATTGCCAGGGCGATCAGTCCCTCTGCAATCTTTGCCACTTCCTTGGCCTTAGCCTCGGTCGTGATGATTCTGCCGTGATGAAGCAGGTTGGTTACCTGATTTCTCAGTAATGCTTTTCTCTGGGAAGAGGTTCTTCCTAACTTTCTATACTTTGCCATTTCTATTCCTCCGTTTTGTGGCGTCATCCGGCCGCGCCCTTTGGTCTTATCAGCCGAACGGGTTATTAAAGTTCCACTTAGGGGCAGACACCGGCGCACCTTTTGGTTTTACCGCCCATGCCTTTTCCTTTTTTATTCGTCCCCGTTTCTCAGCTGGAGTCCAAGCTCCTGCAGCTTGCCGAGGACTTCCTCCAGGGACTTCCGTCCCAGATTGCGGACTTTCATCATATCGTCCGGTGTCTTGTTGCACAGTTCCTCTACCGTGTTGATACCGGCTCTCTTGAGACAGTTGTAAGACCGGACAGACAGCTCCAGCTCGTCGATGTTCATCTCAAGTACCTTACCCTTGGTATCGCTGGGCTTCTCAGCCATGACAACCGCTTCTTTTGCGTTCTCGGAAAGATCGATGAACAGACTCAGATGCTCACTGAGCACCTTTGCCGCAAGGCTGACAGCCTCGTCAGGTCCCAGAGTACCGTTTGTATAGACATCCAGCGTGAGCTTGTCATAGTCGGTAATCTGTCCCACACGGGTATTCTCCACCGTAAGGTTTACACGCTCGATCGGCGTGTAGATGGAGTCTACGGCGATCACTCCGATGGGAGTATCCTCCGTCTTGTTCTTATCGGAACTGATGTATCCTCTGCCATTCGTGATGGTCAGCTCCATGTACAGCTTGGAGTCCGCGCCTCCGTTCAGATGCGCGATCTCCAGCTCAGGATTAACAATCTCAATGTCGGAATCCACCTGAATGTCAGCAGCCGTCACAACGCCCTCGCCCTCAAACTCGATATAAGCGACCTTCGGGTCATCTGTGGAGCTGTTGTTGCGGATGGCGAGATTCTTGATGTTCATAATGATCTCGGCCACATCCTCTTTCACACCCGGAATCGAACTGAATTCGTGCAGAACTCCGTCGATTTTTACCTGGCTTACCGCTGATCCCGGCAGGGACGAAAGCATAATTCTTCTCAGGGAATTACCAAGTGTCGTTCCATACCCTCTCTCCAAAGGTTCTACAACAAATTTACCGTACTTCTTATCTTCCGAAATCTCAGCGATCTCAATGTTGGGTTTTTCGAAATCGAACACTACAAAGTCCCTCCTTCTTTCTGATGATCAAAAGCTCCTATTACTTAGAATACAGCTCGACAATAAGCATCTCATCAACAGGAACGTCGATCTGCTCTCTGGAAGGTAACTCCTTTACGGTTCCCTGTAATTTCTCAAGGTCAACATCCAGCCACTCGGGAACAAGTCTGCCACCGGTAACCTCGACGATATCCTTGAATCTCTGCAGGCCTTTGCTCTTCTCGCGAACCTCGATCACGTCGCCGGCCTTAACCAGATAAGAGGGAATGTTTACCATCTTGCCGTTTACCAGGAACATCTTGTGATCAACAACCTGTCTTGCCTCTCTTCTGGTTCTGGCAAATCCCATACGGAATACCACATTGTCGAGACGGCTCTCCAGAATCGTCATCAGGTTCTCACCAGTCATACCCTTCTGGCGGTCAGCCTTCTCATAATAGTTATGGAAAGGTTTCTCCAGAACGCCATAGATAAACTTAGCCTTCTGTTTCTCCTTCAACTGCATACCATACTCGGAAACTTTTCTTCCCGATCTCTTTAACTGTCTCTTGGATTTCTTGTCTACTCCCAGATATACAGGATCCAAACCAAGAGATCTGCATCTTTTCAGAATAGGTGTTCTATTTACTGCCATCTTAGCTTATCCCTCCTATATTACACTCTTCTACGTTTTGGCGGACGACATCCGTTGTGCGGAACGGGAGTAACGTCAGTGATGCTTGTTACCTCGATTCCACAGGCAGAGAGTGCGCGGATAGCGGCTTCTCTTCCCGAACCCGGTCCTTTTACCATTACATCAACCGTCTTCAAGCCATGTACGAGCGCTGCCTTTGCAGCAGTTTCCGCTGCCATCTGTGCAGCGTACGGAGTAGATTTCCTTGAACCTCTAAATCCAAGGCCACCTGCACTTGCCCATGACAGAGCGTTTCCCTGTGCATCCGTAAGGGTAACAATCGTGTTGTTAAAGGATGCCTGGATATGTGCCTGGCCGTGTTCAACGTTTTTCTTTACGCGCTTTTTTGTTACTTTTTTTGCAACTTTAGCCATATCTAAACTAACCTACTTTCTTCTTTCTTTACTTACTTCTTCTTGTTGGCAACTGTCTTCTTCGGGCCTTTTCTGGTTCTCGCATTGGTCTTGGTCTTCTGACCGCGAACCGGCAGACCTTTTCTGTGACGGATTCCGCGATAGCATCCGATTTCCTGCAGTCTCTTGATATTCAGAGCCACATCTCTTCTCAAGTCGCCTTCCACCATCATTGTCTCGTCAATGACAGAGCTGATTCTCTTGACTTCATCGTCGGTCAGGTCCTTCACTCGCGTGTCGGGATTCACATTCGCAGCTTCCAGAATCTTGTTGGAGCTCACTCTGCCGATTCCGTAAATGTAAGTCAAGCCAATTTCTACACGTTTTTCTCTCGGTAAATCTACACCTGCGATACGAGCCATGTGTGTTTACACCTCCATAAATTATTCTTCGGATTCGTTTATCCTGTTTCTCCGAATATCGAACAGCATGCAGCTCCGGTTTCCCGGCCTGAAATGTGTGCACCCACCCGATCCCGGCAGTCGTGCTATAAGCACGAATAGACCGCACCTGTCCCGGTGCAGATCCAAGTCAGTTGATCGAACACCCCTCGGTATGCAAAGGCGTCGATGCAGTAATTCTTCATTATATATTATGAATCAGCCCGACAAATTCTGTGACGGGCTGCAGCCGCACATAAATATAATGCAAATCGGAAGTTCTGTTCGCTAAGCTCGACGTTCGCCTGACGGCTCCGCCTCGCTAATCTCACAGAACGACCTCGCACTAAATTCGAACATCGCGCACGCGCTCGTTCTCATTAAGTGCTTTCGGTCATCCCTGTCTCTGTTTGTGCTTCGGGTTTTCACAGATGATTCTGATGCTTCCCTTTCTCTTGATGACCTTGCATTTTTCGCAAATAGGTTTTACTGATGATCTTACCTTCATGGGAAATCCTCCTTTCCAATTTGCCTGTTTTCTTCGGTTTTTCTCAAAATGCAGAGACTTATCCCGAAAAACGTTCGGCTAACATTATATCAGCTAAATATTCCAACGTCAAGAAAATTCGTTGGGATTTTACAAATTATTTATCTCTCCAGATAATCCTGCCTTTTGACAGATCGTAGGGAGACATTTCCACGGTTACTTTGTCGCCTGGAAGAATACGGATATAGTTCATTCTCAGTTTCCCGCTGATATGCGCCAGAATCTGATGGCCGTTCTCCAGTTCCACCTGAAACATCGCGTTGGGAAGTTTCTCGACTACCTTTCCCTCTACTTCAATTACATCTGCTTTCGACATCTTCATTCCTCCTGTGATACAACTCTAACATTTTCGCAACAGTCTCATCCCCGAGCATGTTCTGCTCATCCAGGAACTCTCTGACTGCGGGTGGGATCTTCTTGATCAGCTGTACGTGCATCCGCTTCTTTTTTTTCGGGGCCGACAGCCGCTTTGTGGTTCCGTTGACCAGATAAAGATACTCCACATCCTGCGCCCATATCAGATAGACATGGTTCTTATCGTGGCCGGCCTTCGATCTCGCCAGGACAATTTCTCTGTTCACTGCTCCATCCGCTTCCTTTCCTTTTCTGTCAGCGTCAGGATCTCGGGATCTCCGTCCGTGATCAGAACCGTATTTTCATAGTGAGCCGACAGGGAACCGTCGGCGGTAACCACCGTCCACTCGTCGTCCATCCATTCCACATCCGGGGTTCCCATGTTGATCATGGGTTCCACCGCCAGGGTCATTCCCGGTCTCAGTCGGATTCCCCGGCTGAACTTCCGGAAATTCGGGATCTCCGGCTCCTCGTGAAGATGGGTTCCGATTCCATGTCCGACCAGATCTCTGACCACACCGTAACCGTAACCCCTGGCACAGTCGTAAATTCCTGCGGATATATCGTGGAGATGCCCGCCTGCTCTCGCGTATTTCATTCCCGCGAAAAAGCTCTCCCTGGTTCTCTCAATGAGAAGTTCGGCCTCCTTCGATATCTCTCCGATACCGTGAGTCCGGGCTGCGTCGGAATGATAACCCTTGTAGATCAGCCCGGTGTCAAGACTCACAATGTCGCCTTCCCGCAAAATCCGCTCGCTGCTGGGGATTCCATGCACCACCTCATCGTTGACAGATACACAGACCGAAGCCGGATATCCCATATAATTCAGGAAGTTCGGCTCACAGCCAAAGCTGCGAATTGCCTCCTCTCCGATCCGGTCCACATCCTTGGTGGACATTCCCTCTCTCAATTCCTGTTCCAGGATCTCATGCACCTTTGCCAGAAGCCGCCCCGCTTCCCGCATCAGTTCGATCTCTCTGGCAGATTTGATGGTAACCGACATCGCTACTCTCCCAGAATTGCCACGATATTCGCGAATACCGTCTCCATCGGCTCCATGCCGTTCACAGATTTCAGAATGTTCTGCTTCTTATAATAATCGATCAGGGGCTGGGTCTGCTCGTGATAGACATCCAGTCTCTTCTTTACCGTCTCCGGCTGATCATCGTCTCTCAATACCAGCTCGCTGCCACAGACATCACAGATACCTTCCTTCTTCGGCGGGATTGTCACCACATGATAGGTGGCCCCGCAGTTTAAGCAGGCTCTTCTTCCGGACATACGGCGGATGATGTTCTCATCTTCCACCTCGATGTCGATGGCGTAATCCATCTTGTCTCCCTTTTTCTCCAGAGCTGCGTCGAGGGCTTCCGCCTGGGGAATCGTCCGGGGAAATCCATCCAGCACAAATCCGTCCTTGCAGTCTTCCTGACTGATGCGGTCCATAACCAGATCACAGGTAAGCTCATCGGGAACCAGCAGCCCCTGATCCATGTACTCCTTTGCCTTCTTTCCCAGTTCCGTACCGTTTTTGATGTTGGCGCGGAAAATGTCGCCGGTGGAGATGTGGGGAATACCATACTTTGCGGCAATCTGCTTTGCCTGGGTTCCTTTTCCTGCGCCCGGCGCGCCGAGCATAATAATCTTTTTCATAAAAATCTCCTTATACAACCTTAGGAGATACGGCAAATGCCAGTATCTCCATCAGTATGTCAATCATTCAAAAAGCCTTTATAATTACGAACAAGCATCTGTGACTCAATCTGTTTCAGAGTCTCGATGATAACACCCACGATAATGATAATGGATGTACCTCCGAAAGACACATTCGCATTGAACAGTCCATTCAGGATAATCGGGATGATAGCTACGATCGCCAGCCCGATAGCTCCGATAAAGATGATGTAATGCAAAATGGAATTCAGATAATCGCTGGTGGGCTTGCCCGGACGGATACCCGGAATAAATCCTCCCTGCTTTTTCATGTTATCGGCAATCTCCAAGGGATTAAAGGTTATGGAGGTATAGAAATACGCAAAGCCGATAATCAGCAGCAAATATACCGCCGCTCCGATGGTATAAATCCAATTGTTGGGGTCAAACCAGTTGGACTGGGACAGTCCCCGGAGAATCTGCGCGCCGACGCCGGTGCCTCCCGTATATCCCAGCAGCGCGGCGATAAACACCGGAGTCTGCATCAGGGACTGGGCAAAGATGACCGGAATCACGCCCGCCGTGTTGACCTTCAGAGGAATGTGGGTGGAATTGCCTCCCACCTGACGTCTTCCCTGGATTTTCTTGGAATACTGTACCGGAATCTTGCGCTCCGCATTCTGCAGAAGCACGACCAACACTACAGTAGCAATGATAATCGCCGCAATGATAACCGCTGCCAGCGTTCCTCTCGCAAGGGTCTGGCCTGCGATAAACTGCTGATAAAGTGTTGTCAGATCACTGGGAATTCTGGAGATAATGTTGATAACCAGCACGATGGAAATACCATTTCCCACGCCCTTCTCCGTGATCCGCTCGCCGATCCACATCAGGACCGCCGACCCTGCCGTCAGAGCCGTCACGATCAGGATCACATTCAACACGTTGAATTCTTCCAGATATCCGCCCCGTCCGAAACCGATCGCCATGGCGATGGACTGCACCAGCGCCAGACCCACTGTCACATAACGGGTAATCTTGTTGATCTTCTTTCTTCCTGTCTCTCCGTCCCGCTGAATCTCTTCCAGCTTCGGAAACGCAATCGTCAGAAGCTGCATGATAATAGACGCGGTAATGTACGGCGTAATATTCAAAGCAAGAACCGACATTTCCTCGAAGGAACCACCGGTAATCGCGTTGAAGAAGTTCATCGCGTCTCCGCTGGAGCCGAACATGCTTGAAAATACGTTCCGGTCTACCCCGGGGAGGGGCAGCTGGCAGCCGATTCTCACAACCACCAGCATAAGGAACGTAAATCCGATCCGCCGTCTCAAATCTTTTATCTTAAATGCATTGCGGAGTGTCTGTAGCATTAGATCACCTCTGCTTTACCGCCAAGTGCTTCGATTTTCTCTTTCGCGCTTGCGCTGAACGCATCCACCTGAACCGTAAGTTTCTTGGTCAGCTCGCCGCTGCCCAGGATCTTCACGCCGTCTCTGGGATTCTTGACAACGCCGGCTTCCATCAGTGTCTCAACTGTCACGGTAGCGCCGTCTTCAAATCTCTCCAGAGCAGACAGGTTGATTCCTACGATCTCCTTGAAATTTCTGCACTTGAATCCTCTCTTCGGAATTCTTCTATACAGCGGCATCTGACCGCCCTCAAACCCGGGTCTGGGTGCTCCGGAACGAGCCTTCTGTCCCTTGTGTCCCTTGCCGGCAGTCTTACCATTTCCAGATCCGTGTCCGCGTCCTCTTCTGAAATTATCGCTGTGCTTGGATCCCTCTGCAGGACGTAAATTAGATAAGTCCATTATGGCACCTCCTTCTTGTAGTCTTAAATTTCCTCAACCTTAACCATATGTGCAACCTGACGGATCATTCCTCTGACCGCATCGTTATCCGGCATCTCAACGGAGTGATTCAGCTTCCGGAGTCCCAGAGCCTCTACCGTCTTTCTGTTCTTGGGAACAGCGCCGATGGTTGACTTTACAAGTGTGATTTTCAATTTCTTATCTGCCATTTCTCATTTCCTCCTTAACCGAGAATCTCCTCGAGGGTCTTGCCGCGAAGCTTTGCCACTTCCTCCGGAGATTTGAGCTGACGCAGTCCATCGATGGTCGCCAGTACTACGTTCTGCTTGTTGGAAGAACCCAGAGACTTGGTACGGATATTCTGGATTCCGGCCAGTTCGCAGACCGCACGGGCCGGACCGCCGGCGATGATACCGGTACCTTCCGGAGCTCTCTTCAGCAGTACGGACGCTCCCGTATGCTTTCCGGAAATATCATGTGTGATACTCTTGTTCTCATCCAGCTTAACCGTGATCAGCTTCTTCATAGCGTCTTCTTTTCCCTTGCGGATTGCCTCAGGAATTTCCGCCGCTTTGCCAAGACCGGCGCCAACATGACCATTTCCGTCGCCGACAACAACCAGAGCCGTAAAGCGCATGTTACGTCCGCCCTTTACAACCTTTGTTACTCGTTTAATGGATACTACGTTTTCTGTTAATTCTAACTGACTAGCATCAACAATCGTACGTTTCATGTTTTTTCCTCCTAAAAATCTAATCCGGCTTCTCTAGCGGCATCTGCCAGAGCCTTTACCTTGCCCTGATAGATGAAGCCGCCCCGGTCGAAGACTACCTTGGTGATGCCTTTGTCAAGCGCCTTCTTGGCGATGATGGTTCCCAGCTTCTCCGCAGCGTCCATATTGTTGGTCTTATCCAGCTCAGCCTTTACCTCTTTCTCCAGAGTAGAAGCCGACACAAGGGTATTTCCAACGGTATCGTCAATAATCTGAGCATACATATGATTATTACTTCTAAAAACAGCCAAACGCGGTCTGTCTGCAGTACCGACAAGATTGTTGCGTAATCTTCTGTGCTTTGTTTGGCGAACTACAGCTCTTGATTTCTTACTAACCATTTCTCGTCACTCCTTTATTATTTCTTACCAGTCTTGCCGACTTTGCGTCTGATTACCTCATCGGCATACTTGATACCCTTGCCCTTGTACGGTTCAGGTCTCTTCTTATCTCTGATCTCGGCAGCATACTGGCCAACTTTTTCCTTATCGATACCTTTGATGATAATTTTATTTCCATCAACAGTGGATTCCAGACCTTCCGGATCAATCATCTCTACGGGATGAGAAAATCCCAGGTTCAGAGTAAGTGTCTTTCCTGACTTGGAAGCTCTGTATCCAACACCGTTCACTTCCAATACCTTCTCGTAACCTTCCGTCACACCGATTACCATGTTGTGGATCAGGGTTCTGGTCAGACCGTGCAGAGATTTCATCTTCTTCAGATCATTCGGTCTTGTTACGATAACTTCGGATCCCTCCAGCTTGATCTCCATCTCCGTCGGGAGAGATCTCTCGAGAGTCCCCTTAGGACCTTTTACAGTCACATGATTATTTTCTGCGATATCAACAGTTACGCCTGCGGGTACCGCGATTGGCATTCTTCCTATACGTGACATGCCCGTACCTCCTAAAATTCTCCGCCGCCTCGGCGGGTTGATTTGTTTTTTGTATGTCCGGTCAGTCGGACCGGTTTATACTTTAGAGTTGCTATCTTTTCGCATACATCGGTGTGTATGCCTGGGGAAGTTCCTTCCTCACAAGGATGTTCTGTTCGCTAAGTAAGGAAGTTCCACTCCACTAGCGCGCTGCTCTCCTTGACAAGGATGTTCTGTTCGCTAAGTTCGAGCGGCGTCTCAGGCGACTTGCTCTCACTAATCTCACAGAACGGCCTCACACTAAATTCGAACTTCGTCTTCGACTCGTTCTCATTAAGTGTTTCCGGCCTACCAAACGAATGCGAGAACTTCTCCGCCTACCTGAAGCTTTCTTGCTTCCTTGTCCGTGATAATACCCTTGTTAGTGGACAGGATCGCGATTCCGAGTCCTCCCAGGACTGTGGGGATCTCATCCTTTCCGGCGTAGATACGAAGTCCCGGCTTGGAAATTCTCTTGATGCCGGTAATGATCTTCTCGTTCTTGTCAACGCCGTACTTCAAGGTAATACGGATCGTCTTGAACGCTCCCTCGTCGATCAGGTCATACTTCTCAATAAATCCCTCGTCCACAAGAATATCTGCAATCGCGATTTTCATCTTGGATGAAGGAATATCTACGGTATCATGTTTTGCAGTGTTTGCGTTACGGATTCTTGTAAGCATATCTGCGATCGGATCACTCATTGTCATGATTCTCTTTCCTCCTGTTTTGTTCTGGGGATGTGAATAAAAATTATTTCTTTTTAAGGAAGTTCTTTTCGCTAAGCTCGCCCGGCGCCTGCGGCTTGAGCTCGCTAATCTCAAAGAACGACCTCGCGCTAAATTCGTACTGCGCCTGACGGCTTGCACTCATTAAGCTGCTTTCGGTCATTAAGTGCTTCCGGTCACCAGCTGGCCTTCTTCACACCCGGGATCTGTCCCTTATATGCAAGTTCACGGAAACATACTCTGCAGATTCCATATTTTCTCAGATAAGCATGCGGACGACCGCAAATACGGCAGCGGCTGTACTCTCTGGTGGAAAACTTCTGCTTGCGCTGCTGTTTTACCTTCATGGATTTCTTTGCCATATTCCAATTCCCTCCTATGACTACTTGGCAAACGGCATGTTAAACAGTCTCAGCAGCTCGCGTGCCTCCTCGTCTGTCTTTGCCGTCGTAACGAAAATAATGTCCATTCCTCTGACCTTGTCAACCTTATCGTACTCGATCTCCGGGAAGATGATCTGCTCTTTGATTCCGAGAGCGTAGTTACCTCTTCCGTCAAAAGCGTTGGGGTTGACACCGCGGAAGTCCCTTACTCGGGGAAGAGCCAAATTGATCAGGCGATCCGCGAACTCATACATCTTCTCGCCGCGAAGGGTCGTCTTGCATCCGATTGCCATTCCCTCTCTGATCTTGAAGTTTGCAACGGAGTTCTTTGCTCTCGTCACTACTGCCTTCTGGCCTGTGATGGCCTCCATGTCGCTCATGGCAGCGTCCAGGATCTTCGCGTTCTCCTTCGCTTCGCCAACGCCCATGTTTACCACGATCTTGTCAAGCTTCGGCACTTCCATAATATTCTTATAACCAAACTTCTGGATCATGGCATCCACGATCTCGTTTTGGTACTTGTCTCTAAGTCTGCTCAACTGACTGGCCTCCTCTCAATTAATCGATCACTTCGCCGGTGGCCTTAGCGTAACGGACTTTCTTGTCTCCGTCCATCTTAAAGCCAACTCTGGTTGCTTTGCCGTTGTGAAGGAGCATCACATTGGAAATGTCGATGGGTCCTTCCTGCTCAATGATACCGCCATTCTGGTTTGCCATGCTGGGCTTGGTGTGCTTCTTGATCATGTTGACACCCTCTACCAGAACGGTGTTGTTCTTCTTATTGACAGCGATCACTTTGCCTTCGTTGTTCTTGTCAGCGCCGGCAATCACTCTGACCATGTCGCCCTTTTTAATCTTCATTGTTGCCATCCTGCTACCTCCTACAATACTTCCGGAGCAAGAGAAACGATCTTCATAAACTGTTTCTCACGAAGCTCTCTAGCTACGGGTCCAAAAATACGGGTTCCTCTCGGAGTTTTGTCATCTTTGATGATAACTGCAGCATTTTCGTCAAATTTGATATAGGAACCGTCCTTGCGGCGGGCGCCCTTCTTGGAGCGTACCACTACTGCCTTTACCACGTCTCCCTTTTTGACAACGCCGCCAGGTGTTGCGTCTTTGACGGTAGCAGTAATCACATCGCCGATATTTGCATATCTTCTTGTAGAACCGCCCATAACACGGATGCAAAGAATCTCTTTTGCCCCAGTATTATCGGCTACTTTCAGTCTGCTTTCCTGTTGTACCATGATGGTAGCCTCCTTTACCTGTTATTTTGCTCTCTCCATAATCTCAACAAGTCTCCATCTCTTGTCCTTGGACAGCGGTCTTGTCTCCATTACTCTGACGGTGTCGCCGATCTTTGCATCGTTGGTCTCGTCATGAGCTTTCAGCTTGTATGTCTTCTTCACGATCTTTTTGTAAAGCGGATGCTTCACGTTGTCTTTTACCGCAACAACAATGGTCTTATCCATCTTATCGCTCACAACAACACCCACACGTGTTTTTCTAAGATTTCTTTCCACGATTGATCTCCTTTCTCACTTTTAAGATTCCCTCATCCTTAATTGGAAGAATTGCGCTGTGCCTCGGTAATGACGGTCTGGATACGGGCGATATTTCTTCTCACCTCGCGGATCCGTCCCGTGTTATCCAGCTGATTGGTCGCGTTCTGGAATCTCAGATTGAAAAGTTCTTTCTTCGCATCGACTAACTGGGCATTCAGTTCTGCCACAGACATATTCTTTAAATCTTCAACAAATTTCTTAGTTTTCATTCGATTCACCGCCTTCTAAATCCGCACGAGAAACCACTTTGCACTTGCAAGGTAATTTGTGTGTAGCAAGACGCAGCGCTTCCTTGGCAACGTCTTCCGGTACTCCGGAGATTTCAAATAATACACGACCGGGCTTTACAACAGCTACCCAGTACTCCAACGCGCCCTTTCCGGAACCCATTCGAGTCTCGGCAGGTTTCGCAGTTACCGGCTTATCCGGGAAAATCTTGATCCAGATCTTACCGCCACGCTTTACGTAACGCGTCATGGCGATACGGGCAGCCTCGATCTGATTGGAACGAATCCAGCAGGGCTCCATTGCAACGATACCATACTCTCCGTTGGTAATCTTGTTGCCTCTCATAGCCTTTCCGGCCATGGAGCCACGGAACTGTTTACGATGTTTTACTCTCTTTGGCATTAACATTAGCGAGCTCCTCCTTCCTTATTTCCTTTCGCAGGAAGTACTTCTCCCTTGTAAATCCATACCTTAACGCCGATCTTGCCGTAGGTGGTGTCCGCCTCAGCAAAACCATAGTCGATGTCCGCGCGCAGGGTCTGAAGGGGAATGGTGCCCTCGCTGTAGAACTCGGTACGAGCCATATCAGCGCCGCCCAGACGTCCGGAAACGCTGGTCTTGATTCCCTTGATGCCGGTTTTCATACTTCTGCTCATGCAGGACTTCATGGCACGGCGGAAAGAAATACGGTTCTCAAGCTGCTGTGCGATGTTCTCCGCAACCAGCTGAGCGTCTCTGTCCGGTCTCTTAACCTCTTTGATGTCCACGATCAGCTTCTTGTCTGTAAGCTTCTGCAGTTCGCCTTTTACTTTCTCGATCTCAGCTCCGCCCTTACCGATCACAACGCCGGGCTTTGCTGTGTAAACGATCACTTTTACTCTTCCGGCAGCTCTCTCGATCTCGATTCTGGAGATGCCAGCGTTGTAAAGTTTCTTCTTCAGAAACTTTCTGATATTGTAATCTTCAACCAAATAGTCTGCAAAATCATCCTCTGCATACCATTTAGAATCCCAGTCTTTAATAATGCCGACTCTTAAGCCATGAGGATTCACTTTCTGTCCCATGTTTGCCCTCCTTCTTATTTCTGATCCAGCACAATCGTGATGTGGCTCATTCTCTTCTCGATTCTGTAAGCTCTGCCCTGTGCTCTGGGTCTGATTCTCTTCATTGTAGGTCCTTTATTCGCGTAGCACTCTGCCACATAAAGGTTCTCAGCCTTGTAATTCTGATCCGGATAGTTGTTCTCAGCGTTTGCGACTGCCGAGTTCAACAGTTTCTCTATTACAGAAGAAGCATATCTGGGATTGTATTTCACAATCGCAAGAGCGGTTGCGACATCCTTTCCGCGGATTGCGTCCAGCACGAAGCATGCTTTCTGAACTGACATTCTGGCGTAAGATAACTTCGCAGAAGGCCTGATATCTTTTTGACTGTTTCTCTCACGTTTGATCTGGGATCTATGTCCTTTTGCCATGATGAAACCTCCTTTCAAAACTCTTAAGTGTTAACGTACTCTGGATTTCTTCTCGTCTTTTCCGTGACCTCTGTAGGTTCTGGTGGCAACGAACTCGCCCAGCTTATGTCCTACCATGTCTTCGGTAACGTATACCGGCACATGCTTTCTTCCGTCATGTACCGCAAATGTGTGTCCTACCATCTGAGGAAAGATTGTGGAACGACGAGACCAGGTCTTGATCACGCTCTTCTCGCCCGATGCGTTCATAGCGTCCACTTTTTTCAGTAAGCTTTCATCAGCAAATGGTCCTTTTTTTAATGAACGTGCCATAAAAATCCTCCTTATTTGATCGCCTTACCGTCTCTTCTTCTCACGATAAGCTTGTTAGACTGCTTGTTCTTCTTTCTTGTCTTCAGGCCGAGTGCAGGCTTGCCCCAGGGAGTACAGGGTCCCGGACGTCCGATAGGAGCCTTGCCCTCGCCACCGCCGTGGGGATGGTCGTTGGGGTTCATAACAGAACCGCGGACCGTCGGGCGGATGCCCATGTGACGCTTACGTCCAGCCTTACCGATCTTAACCAGGTTATGGTCTCCGTTGCCGATGATACCGATGGTCGCTCTGCAGTTGAGCGGAACCATTCTCATCTCTCCGGAGGGGAGTCTCAATGTGGCATACTTTCCTTCTTTTGCCATCAGCTGCGCACCGTTTCCTGCGGAACGAACCATCTGTCCGCCCTTGCCCGGGTGCATCTCAATGTTGTGAACCATGGTACCAACGGGGATGTTGGCAAGCGGCAGGCAGTTGCCCACGCGAACCTCGGCGGTATCTCCGCTGACAACGGTCATACCGTCGGTCAGTCCCTCGGGTGCCAGGATATATGCTTTCTCGCCGTCCGCATAGCAGATCAGCGCGATGTTAGCGGTTCTGTTGGGATCGTACTCGATTCCGATTACCTTTGCAGGGATTCCATCCTTGCTGTTTCTCTTGAAGTCGATCACTCTGTATTTTCTTCTGTTTCCGCCTCCGCGGTGTCTTACCGTGATCTTACCCTGATTGTTGCGTCCGGAATTCTTCTTCAGCGAAACCACCAGAGACTTCTCAGGAGTCTTCTTTGTGATCTCAGCGAAATCAGAACCGGTCATGTTTCTTCTGGAAGGTGTATATGGGTTATATGTCTTGATTCCCATTTTGGTTCTCCTTTCGTTGTGTTTTAATTATCGTGTCTTTTCATGACACATAGTCTTGAATGAGGAACGGCCGCGGCTTATAAGCCTGCGAAGATCTCGATGTCCTTGCTATCCTCTGTCAGCTGAACAATCGCCTTCTTGGTCTTTGCGGTCTTTCCAACGGTCATGCCGCGTCTCTTCTTCTTGCCGTCAGCGTTCATGGTGTTGACGCTGGCAACCTTTGTACCGTCGAACATCTTCTCAACGGCTTCCTTGATCATGGTCTTGTTTGCTTCAGGATGAACAAGGAATGTGTATTTCTTCTCTGCCATAGCGGCCATGCTCTTCTCGGTAATAACCGGCTTGAGGATTACGTCGTAATATTGTACGTTTGCCATTATGCATACACCTCCTGGATCGTTTCTGCAGCAGCCTTGGTAACCACTACCGTGTTGTATTTCAGAATATCATATACGTTGATGGTATTCGTCAGCGCCATCTTTACGTCGGGAATGTTTCTTGCGGACATCTCCACGTTTGCGTCCTTCTCGTTCAGGACAACCAGCGCCTTGTCTACTTTCAGGTTGTTCATAACCTGAACAAAGTTCTTGGTCTTGATCTCATCGAACTTCAGCTCGTCGAGCACAATGAATTTATTCTCTGCAACTGCGGAGGTCAGAACAGACTTGAGAGCCGCTCTCTTCTCCTTCTTGTTGAGCTTGAAAGAATAATCTCTCGGGGTCGGTGCGAACACAACGCCGCCGCCGGTCCACTGGGGAGCTCTTGTGGATCCCTGTCTTGCATGACCGGTTCCCTTCTGTCTCCAGGGTTTTCTTCCACCGCCGCTGACTTCAGAACGGGTCTTAGCCTTCTGAGTCCCCTGACGGTTATTTGCAAGCTGCTGTACTACTGCCATGTGAACCAGATGCTCGTTCACTTCAACTCCGAATACGGAATCGTTAAGCTCCATAGTATCAACTTCTTTGCCTTCCATATTATATACGGATACTTTAGCCATCGTAAAGTTCCTCCTTTCCTATCTTCTCTTTACTTTCCAGCCTTCACAGCTTCTCTGATGGTTACCAAAGCCTTCTTCGGTCCGGGAACAGCTCCCTTTACCAGAAGCAGGTTATTCTCAGCATCCACGCGAACCACTTCCAGATTCTGGACTGTGACTCTCACGCTGCCCATGTGTCCGGGCATTCCCTTGCCCTTGAACACCTTGCTGGGAGAGGAGCAGGCGCCGTTGGAACCCTGATGACGGTGGAACTTGGAACCGTGAGCCATCGGTCCTCTGTGCTGACCAAGTCTCTTGATCGCGCCCTGGAATCCCTTACCTTTGGAGATCGCGGTTGCGTCAACCTTGTCGCCAGCCGTAAAGATGTCTGCCTTGATCTCGTCTGCCAGATTGTAATCCGCGCAGTTCTCAAAACGGAACTCTCTCACATATCTCTTTCCGGAAACACCAGCCTTGTCAAAATGGCCTTTCTCCGGCTTGTTCACGCCATGTCTGTTGCGCACTTCCTTCTTGCCGTTGGCATCTCTGTTGACAACTTTTTCCTTCTTGTCAACGAAGCCAACCTGTACTGCTTCGTAGCCATCGTTCTCCATGGTCTTGATCTGTGTTACCACACAGGGGCCAGCCTGAAGAACCGTTACCGGAGTCAGCACTCCGTCTTCGCTGAAGATTTGAGTCATTCCGACTTTTGTTGCTAAGATCGCTTTCTTCATTCTCTTTCTTTACCTCCTGTTAAACTACAGCGGAACGTTTCATGCCCTTTCGGCAGCGGAACCGTTCATTCTAGAACAAGAATCTATTTCTTATCCTTCATCTTGATATCGATGTAAACACCAGCCGGCATCTCCAGTCTGGACAGCGCATCTACTGTCTTCTGGGTCGGCGTCATGATATCGATCAGCCTCTTATGAGTTCTCTGCTCGAACTGCTCTCTGGAATCCTTATACTTGTGAGTAGCTCTTAAGATCGTTACCACTTCCTTCTTGGTGGGAAGGGGCACCGGTCCGCTCACCTGTGATCCGTTCTTCTTTACAGTCTCGATGATTTTTCTGGCAGATGCATCCACTAATTCGTGATCATAAGCCTTCAATGTGATTCTCATAACCTGAGTTGCCATAAAAAAAGTCGCCTCCTTTTCGCACTTTTTAAATAGTACGACAAGCGGTGACTGTACACTTTTCCGTGTGTGTCCTATTGGAAATCACACGTTGTTTCTACTTTCTTCTCTGTAGACGATTCAACTTGTACAGTGACTTGTCGCCAGTTTCCTAACTTGACATTCGCTCCACGGAAAACCTGCCACGGCGGGCAGCAACCTCGCGCTTCATCGCTATCAATGTCACAGCAATAGCTAGTATACATGAAAAAATCCGGCTTCGCAAGTACTTTGTGCCAGATTTTGTATTTTTTTGAGTACAAAGTTTCGCCAGCGCCTACAGGGAAAGAACAGCCTCGACAAATTTATTTGGCAGAGGCTGTTCTTTTTCCTGGAGGAAGATGGGCGGAACGCCCATCAGCCGCAGACGAAAGTTGCGAAGCAACGAGCAGCCTTCGCAGAAGGCGGTCTGCGGCCTGCTGGCCAAGCATGGGCGGTCTGCGGCTTGCTGGCGGAACGCAGGCGTACAGGAAGCAACACGCCGCGGACCGCCCGTCACCTCGCATAAACCGGTGTCCTGCGGGCCTTTTCCAGACAGTTTACCACAAAGTCTTCCTTTTCCACAATATAATAGGTAATCTGTCCTGTCAGATTTCTTTTTCCCACAACCACATACGCATCTGTCATGCCCCGAATGTCCGGACTGTAATCCTCCTTTTCTGTATCCAAGTCATAGAGCTTCCTCATCTCTCCCGTATCCAGATCATACAGATACAGCTCATGCCGCGTGCGGGTTCCCGGAATCGACTTCTGCCAGAGAACCTGATTCCGGTCAAAGAGCACATTTGACACACCCTCATATCCCCTGCCGGTAAAACCGTCTCCCGAGTTTGCCGTCTCCGTCAGAACTTCCGCCTGTCCTTTTTGGGGGTCCCAGAGGAAATAGCAGTGTTCTCCGTCCATCCGCCTCGTGGTCTGGCACGCCATCAGCCACCTGCCGTCCACTTCCCCAAAAAATTCCAGCAGCGGAAGCCGCGCACGGTATCCGAGGAAAATCTCGGAGAGAGGAAGATCCTGAATGAGAAGGAGTTCTCTCTGCCCGCTCTTCGGATGAAAATCATAATATCGAATCTCCGCGGGCCGCTCCTCCTCCTTATCCTCAGACCAGACCTCCGCCTGCCCTTTCTCCGGCAGGAAGCGTTCTCCCACACGGTAGGCCTCCAGAGGAACATCCGCCGATCTCCCCCACACGGAGTACACCACATCTGTCTCCGTGATAAGTGCAAATTCCAGCGTTTCATCCCCCACCATCACGTCGGTCAGCTCTGTGACCTGTCCGTCAGCCAGCCTGATCGCCACAAGCTGCACGCCATCCGTCGTCTGCCCCTGCTGTTCCCTGGACAACATCAGGCTCATATAAGCGTATCCGTGATCGTAATAGACGTCGCCAAACTGCCGAACCGCCCAGCCCTCCATCTCGCGGCCGGACGCGTCAAGCACAGCCGCCACTTTTCTGTCCTCTCCCCTGCGGTCCATGGAGACCAGCTGCAGCCTCGACTGCGCATAGGGCTGATATTCGCCGACAACCACATAGATTCTCCCCTGATGCATGGTGTATCCCCCGCGCACAGGGCTGTCCCCCACATAAGCGCCGCAGTCTTCCCCCAGGTGTCGGCAGTCGGGATCGGAACAGAGCACATAACTGTTTCCATCTTCATAGTCATAGTAGCAGAGCCGCGTTCCTTCTATATAAAAGATACCCTCTTCATGAATCGAGGGCCTCTGGAAGAGCGATCCGCCGGCCTCCGTCGCCCGCTCTTCCATACAGATTCCACGATCCCATAACCGGCTGCCGATCCCTTTTCTTCCCGGATCCCAGGTCAGAAGAAGCAACAGAACAAGGAGAACCGCGCAGAACGCCGCGATTCCCCCGATTATCCAGAGTTTCCTCTTTCGCGCAGTCATTTCTTCTTTCTCTCCTTGGGTTCATTCAGCCAGATTACAATGTCATGCCACACCAGCACCACATACAAAAGGCCCGACGGCGGGAAGCCCGCAACGAGAAAAAGCAGCGTTGACAGCGGTTCCGGAACGGCGGACATCCAATCCTCCGTTACCACGCCCGCGGAAATCAGAATCAGATTTGCCCGGAGCACCCAGGAAATAATGTTCAAAACGATCCAGAAGGTCCTGTGGCGGATCCCCCGATACATGACGGCCATACGCCAGATCAGTGCATAACCGATCTCAACCGCCGCAATCACAAGAAACAGCAGGATTTGAATAACGTCCCAGACTTCATCCAGCATCATCCCGTCTTTTCTGCCCGTCATTACCAGCGCCCCCGCAAAAAGATACGCCGCAAAAGCAAACACCTCCACAAGGACATAGACACCGATCCAGACACCGCGTTTTCTTTTCCCGATCGCATCATTCATAACCTCGCCCCCTCTCTGTTACCTTTCCCCATTACCGTACATGTTTCTCTTTTCTGTTTTTATCGTAACATCTTTCCTCTGCGATCGCAATCAAAACTCGCCGAACGTTGAGATAACTCGTCAAACGTCCGCTGTCAGGCGGTCACTCCAACATCTCCCCTGTCCCCGAATCCGATCACTCCGATCTGTTCGGCAATGTTACCGTCGCCATATATTTCCCCTCCGCCCATTTTATCTCGTACGTCCCATCCAGACGTTTTACCGTCCGCTTTACATTCAAAAGACCCAGACCATGATTTTTCTCATTCTCCTTCCATGTCCGCTTTCTGTCGTTTCCCTTTGTCTGTTCCTTGTCTTTGCCCATCTGTTCCCGCCGGGGTACTGCCAGGGAGTTTTCCATATGGATACGAAACCAGAAGCGGCCGCTCGCAATCTCCACCCGCAGCACCCGCTCATCCGACGCCTGTCCTTCCTGCGGCACTTGTGCCATACGCCCGGCCCGTCCGGCATCTTTCATCGGCGCCTGCCCCCGGCACAGTTCCTCCACCGCGTTCTCCAGAAGGTTCCCGTAGATGGTGCACAGATCCATGTCCGTGATCTGCAGCGGCGTCTGCAGCCGACAGTCAAAGGTTATCTTCACCGATGGATCCAGCCTGGCCAGATAGGCGCTGGTCAACACATCGATCACATCGTTTCCCGTGACATAGACCTTTTTCTGAATTTCCTCCAGCCCCTCCATGAGTCCCCGCAGATACGCCTGTGCCTGAACTTCCTTTTCTTCTTTCTGCAGGGCGTAAAGGTTCATCAGGTGCCGCTGCATATCGTGGCGGTAAGCCCGAGTATCCTGTTCCTTTTCCAGAAGAAGTTCATAATATTCCTGCTGTTTTTGCAGATACCGGTCCTGCTGCTGCCGGATCAGAAGAAGCCGCTCCCGGGAAGCCCAGACAGCAGACAGCAAGAGCCCCAGAAGTCCGGCTCCCACAGCACCGCCTTCCCGGACAATCCCCAGTATCTGCCTCGTGTAGACATCCTCCGTTCCCGATATGGCGATATCCAGCCCGGTCAAAAGTAACAGCAGCAGAAACACCGCTCCGCCTCCGGCGGCGGGCAGATAGCGCTCCGCGAATCTCCCAAACGCCCTTTGCATGCTTTCCGGCAGGCATTCCCTTCCTATATAAGTAAGACACAACAGAAGAATGATGATCAGATTCTGGACCACATAGGTCAACAAGGCACCCTTCCCCTCGACCATCTGCCCCATGCCCCGCAGTTCCCAGGGAATGTCGATCAGGCTGTCGCAGACGACCACGAAAAGATACAGTTTCAGAAAGGCCGCGCATCGCTCCCTCACCGGACAGCGAAGAGAGAAAAACACGAAGGCCAGCAGTTCCAGATAAACAAAAAAGCTCCTGAAAAACGGCATGTATTCCCGCAGCAAAAGCCACATCGGAATACATGCCGCCGCGCCCAGCAGAAGCACTGCATAGTTCTGTCTCTTTTTACAGAAGATCTCATTTCCCAGAGAAAACTTTACCGCCTCCAGGAGATACCGGATCAAAATTTCCCCTAATCCCATACGCCATTCCCCTCTCCGTCATCTTTTTACCTCTATTGTCCTGCCGCATTCGTTTTTCAGCCTGTCCTGTTACCGCACCTTTCGTCTGTCATAGAGATCGAAACGCATCATCTTCTCCTCAAAATCCTTCCGGCAGCGTTTGGACACAAGGCACTCCTTCTCTCCTATATAAATGCGGTCCCGCTTCAAATCCAGCTCCGTGACCTTGCTCATATTCACGATCTCAGATCGGCTGATCCTGACGAAGAGCCGCCCGTCCAGCTCCCGCTCCAGGGAAGCCAGGGATTCCTCCCGGCGAAAGGTATGCCCTTTTGCCTCCAGCAGCACATAACTGTTGTAGGCGTGGATCCGGTCGATGTCCCTCTGCCGCAGGTTCAGGGAAATCCGCTTATCGTAGACCCGGATCTTCCGCCAACCGATGCGGTCCTTTACCAGGCAGGCCAGAGCCTCCCTGATCTCATCCTCGGAGAACGCTTTGGTCACATAGCGCAACGCTCCGATGGCAAAGGCCTCTTTGAACCGCTCCACCATCCCGGTCTCGATGATGATGGGACAGTCGATCCCCATCTCCCGGAGTTTCCGGCCCACCTCCATGCCGTCCATACCAGGCATATCCACATCGAGAAACACAATCTGATCCTCAGAAGCCTGGGAGAGGAGATCTGGACCGTTTGTAAAAATCCGGATCTCGGCCCGCTCCTCCCATTCCCCGAGGATCTTCTCTATGATGTCCGCTAGCTCCCGGGCCGCCGGCAGGTCATCGTCGCAGATCGCGATCTCGAGAACCTGTTCCGCCGGTTGAGCTTCTTCTCTCTCCCTCATCCGCTTCACACTCCCCCCTCTGTCCGCCATCCCCGGCATCTTTTACTCGTCTCTTTCCCGGAGATATTTTATATTGCCAAGTATATCACATCTCGATGACAATTTCCATCCGGTCAAGATCGCAGTCTCTGGAGGATGTTCCCAGGAAAATCTCCACTTTCCCGGGCTCTATGGTTTCCTTCAGTTCCAGCCCGCAGAAGGAGAAGGTTTCGGCGGTCAACGCGAAAGTTATCTGTCGTCTTTCGCCCGGCGCCAGTTCCACCCGCTCAAATCCCTTCAACTCTTTTACCGGTCTCGCGATAGAGGCGGCCACATCATGAATATAGAGCTGCAGCACCTCGGCGCCGGACCGTTCGCCGGTATTGACCACATCCGCGGTTACCGTCAGGGTGTCGCCAGGATGGAAAATCTCTGCGGACACTTTTACATTCTCCACCGCGAAACTGGTGTAGGAAAGGCCGTATCCGAAATCGTAGAGCGGCCGCATGCTTCCGTCCAGGTAGCCGGTCAGGAAAGGCTGGCCTTCCTCAAGCTGCGGGCGGCCGGTATTCAGATGATTGTAGTAAACCGGAACCTGTCCCAGCGCCTTCGGGAAGGAAACACAGAGTTTTCCGGACGGATTGACGTCGCCGCTGATGATGTCGGCAATGGCATTTCCCGCCTCGCATCCCGGGAACCATGCCTCCAGAATCGCGTTTGCCTTCTCGGTAAGCTCCGTGATGACCTGAGGGCGGCCGCTCACCAGCACCGCTGCCACAGGTTTTCCACTGTCACAGGCAATCTTCGCCAGTTCTCTCTGCAGATCGGGCAGATCGATCTTCTGCAGGCAGGAGGCCTCGCCGCTGTCCTCGGAATCCTCGCCCAGGGCCAGAAGAATCACATCCGCAGCCGTCATGGCCGCCTCGATCCGCGCTCTCTCATCCCCGGAGAGTTCTCCGGTCTTTGCGGTGGAGACCGCGCTTACCTCATAGCCGGCATTGGTCAGACCCTCCAACAGTGTGACCGTCTCGCTGCCCTTGGTGCTGCTCTGCCAGGTCCCCAGCAGATCCTTCGACTCCGCCTTCGGTCCGATCAGGGCGATCTTTTTGTCTTTCGCGACGGGGAGCAGACCGTCATTTTTCAGAAGCACCATGGACTCCCCGGCCAGTTTCCGGGACAGCGCCCGCTTCTCATCCGAGAAAATTTCCTTCTCATCCTCCGGCCGCAGATAACGGTAGGGACAGTCCATGATGCCAAGCTGATACTTCAGTTTCAGGATCCTGCGAACTGCCGTGTCGATCTGCTCCTCCGGCACCACGCCCTCCCGGACCTTTGCCGGCAGATTTTCCACATACAGCCCGGTAGCCATCTCCATGTCCACCGAAGCGTCCAGACATTTTACAGCGGCATCCGCCCCGTCCTCGGCGCAGCCATGAACAATCGTCTCGGCCACAGCGCCGTAATCCGACACCACGCAGCCGTCGAAGCCAAGCTCGTCTCTCAGAAGATCATGGAGATACTGGCGGCTGGCTGTAATCGGCCTTCCGTTTAACACGGTAAAGGCACTCATAACCATAGAAGCGCCGGCTTTAATACCTGCTGTAAATGGCGGCAGGTAAGTGTTTCGCAGGGTAACTTCCGAGATTTCACAGGTGTTGTAATCCCGTCCGCCCTCCACAGCTCCATAGCCGAGGAAATGCTTCAGGCAGGCACCGACCGTATCCTTTTTCAAAAGGTCATCGCCCTGGTAGCCGCGCACGACAACCTCCCCCATCCGGGCATCCAGGTAGGGGTCCTCCCCGTGTCCCTCGGCGATCCGGCCCCAGCGGGGATCTCTGGCGATGTCCAGCATCGGAGCGAACGCTACCATGACACCGATGGAAGAAGCTTCCCTGGCAGCTGCTGCCGCGGCCTCCTGTACCAGCCCGGGATCAAAGGAGCAGGCCCAAGCCAGGGGGATCGGAAATACCGTCTCCTGCCCGTGAATCACATCCCTGCAGTAGAGCAGCGGGATTCCCAGCCGGGATTCCTCCACTGCGAGCTTTTGCAATTCAAAGAGATCTACCGGGGATGCCATCGCGATCATGGAGCCCAACAGGCCACGCCGGATCTGCTCCTTCAGCGGCAGTTGCTGTTCCACCTCATTTCCGATGGCGCTGGTATCCAGACCTCCGGACTGGGTCATCTGCCCGATTTTCTCCTCCAGCGTCATCTTTGACAGAAGTTCCTCTACCAGAGCGTCGATCTCCTCTTCGCTCCGTTTTACCGGCTCCTTCTCCCGCTCTTTCGCAAGAAACTGCTCCATCTCCTCCTTGCGTTTCTTCTCTGCCGCCGCAACCTGCTCCGCCGGCGCAGCCTTGCCGGAAATCTCTCCCACCACAGGGATCTTACCGGTCACGTCGTAGCCGTTTCCATTGTCCCGGAGTTCAAAATGCATACCGTAATCTCCGGCTCCGGCCTCCAGCACAATCACGTCTCCCCGGCGCTCTGCCACCTCCGGAACCACCGTCATGTTCCGCTCCGGCGAAGTCATCACAACATGAAGCCCCTGCTCGTCCTCTTCGATGTCCAGTTCCATGGACCCCCAGGGCATTACAAACAGATACTTTCCCACGTTTCCATCCTCCTGTAATATGATTAGCATATGGCATACCATGCTTCCAACAAAGCATTATAACAGATACAAACGGGCAAAACGACCGACAACCCGACAGCAGTGTCCGATTTTCCGACGGTCTCAGATCTCCCCTGTAAATCTCCCGCTGGCTCCACAGGGCAGCGCCAGACCGCTGGCCGTTACCGGAAGTCCGATCTCGTCGGCCTCCACCGTTCCTCCGTACTTCTTCAGCGCCGTGGCGATCATATAGCGCAGCACCGCCGGCTGCAGTCCGGTGGTATAGGAATTTACCAGGAAAAACAACGGCCGCTCTGTCAAAAGCTGGCTGCAGAGCTCAATCAGCGGGAAAACCGCCTCCTCAATCTTCCAGATCTCCCCCTTCGGCCCTCTGCCGTAGGATGGGGGATCCATAATGATGGCGTCGTAATGATGGCCCCGGCGGATTTCCCGTTCCACAAATTTCTTACAGTCATCCACAATCCAGCGGATTGGCGCGTCCTGCAAACCGGAAGAAACGGCATTCTCCTTCGCCCAGGTTACCATTCCCTTGGAGGCGTCCACATGAGTCACCTGCGCTCCCGCCGCTGCCGCGGAAACGGTAGCCCCGCCCGTGTAGGCAAAAAGGTTCAGCACCTTGACGGGCTGACCGGGGCGCTTTGCCTTCCTCTGGCGGATCAGTTCCGAAAACCAGTCCCAGTTGGCCGCCTGCTCCGGGAAAAGTCCCGTGTGCTTAAAGCTGAAGGGCTTCAGGTGAAAGGTCAGATCCAGCTGCCCGCTGCGATAGCCAATGCTCCACTGCTGGGGGAGATCAAAAAATTCCCACTCGCCGCCTCCCTTTTTGCTGCGATGGTAGTGGGCGTTCAGCTTCCTCCAGCGTGGATCCTTCTTCGGCGTATCCCAGATAACCTGGGGATCCGGCCGCAGAAGAATGTATTTCCCCCAGCGCTCCAGCTTCTCCCCGCCGGAGCAGTCAATCACTTCATAATCCTTCCATTGATCCGCAAGCCACATGGCAGTCTCCTCTCCTACTTGTTCTTTATGTGAATAATTTACCATAGTTTCACGGCTCGGACAATGACGGAATCCTATTTCCACCCATAACGGGCCACCCGCTCGTCCGCGATCACGCCGCTCCAGTTCATTCCGAAGGCAAAGTCGTACACATGGCCTTCCGAGTCCACATGGCACTCCATGTCAAAGGGGACATCCTCCTTCTGCCGCTCGACAGTTTTCATATTCGCAGGCATCTGGAAGGGCAGCAGGCCGCAGGGCTCCGCGTCTCCACAGATCAGCTGCAGGAACGCCTCATAAGTGACGCCAAATCCCATGAGAATTCCGTCCGCCTTACCCTCAAACTCCGCGACAACCATGGGACCGTCCGAAGAAACACAGGCGATGACAGGTTTGTCCCCCATGGCCTTCCTTGTATCCAGAAGCGCGTCCAGATCCGCTGCCTGGTAAGCTGTCACTGTCTTGCCCTTATAGCAGCGATTGGTAAAATCTTCCCTGGGATCCCCACCTGCCAGGCTTTCCTCTCTGGCATACTCCGCCGTGTAAGGCCGGTACTGTCTTGTGATGGGAACATACCCGTTTCCGCCGGCCTCCCTGTCCGCCTGACTGTAACCGGAATCCATCCCCGTCTTTTCGTTTTTCGGCATCCGCATAAAGACAATGGCAGCGTCCGCTTCCTCCGGTGTATCCACCAATATAAAATATTTTTCCAGAATCTCCGTGGGAACCGGAATTTCATTCGTCTCCGGATCCATACGCATCATCCAGTTTCTGCCCGCGGGGGAATACTGTTTCGGGACATAGATTTTCGTCTTTTTCGCCAGGGGAAGCATCTGCCCGCGGTTCTTCAGCATGACAATCGATTTCAGCTGCGCCGCGAATCCCCTCTTACAGTATTCCTCCGTTCCCACCAGATCGTTCGCTTTGTCCGCATCCACATAGGGATTCTCAAACAGTCCGACACGGAACATGTTCCTGAGGATTCGGACCGCTGACCGGCGAATTCTCTGTTCCATGGCATCCTGACCGTATTTTTCCACACCCAGCTGATAGGCTTTCTTCAAACGATCGATATCCGACAGACCGCCAAACTGATCATTCCCCGCTTCCATAATTTTCAGGCAGCGCTCCTCCGGGCTCAGGTCTTCCACACCCCAGCATTTCCCGCCGATCATCAGATTCATGGGCCCAAGCGGATCCGTCAGCCCCCAGTCTGTACAGACCATCTCGTCATATCCGTATTTTTCCCGCAGCAGCGTTGTCATCAGGTATCGGTTAAAGGCAATTCCCACATCCTCGCCATTCTCCTGATCCTGTCCGGTGGCGATGACGTAGGAGGGCATGATGGCCGCCGCCTTCCCGGTTCCCCCGGAGAGATCAAAGGCTCCCTCCGTAAATGGGATCAGATGGTCTTCAAAGTTTCCGCCCGGGTACACCGCGTATTTTCCACAGGGGAAATGTGCCTCCCGGCCGGCCTCCACCGCTCCGGCTCCCGGCCAGTGTTTCGCCATGGCAATCACGCTGTCCGCTCCCCAGCCGTCGGCACTTCCCTCCGTCGTCTGCATGCCGTCACAGTAAGCTCTGGCCATATCCGCCGCGAGACGGCTGCTCTCCCCGTAGCTTCCACTGTATCTGCCCCACCGGGGTTCTGTCCCGATATCAATCTGAGGCGAGAGAGCCGTCGTCAACCCCATGGCCCGGTATTCCTTTGCCGCGATTCCGGCGTATTCCCGCTCCAGTTCCGGGTCGAAAGTGGCCGCCATACCGATATTTTCCGGCCAATGGGAAATCGCTCCGCCGGCGCCGGCATTAAACTCATCGGTCGCTGTGCCCCCGTGTCTGGGATCTGTACTGATATTGACCGGCACGCCGAAGGGAGCCGCCTCCGCCGCTTCCTGCATCTGATTCGTCCACATGGCGCTGCCGTGAGCATCCGGCACAATGGAGAGCAGATAATGACGGATAAAATCTTTCTCCACAAACTCCTTCTGCTGGTCCGTCATGGCATAGACAGGGACGGAACCGTCTGTATCGCGATACTCCCTGCCACCATAGGTAAAATCTCCCAGATAGGGATTGCTGAACCCCGGCAGCATCTGCTGCGGTGTGTGGAGCATCAGTCCCAGCATCTCCTCCACATTCAGGCGGGATGCCAGATCCTCGGCCCGCTCCTGAGCCGTCAGCCTCCAGTCCTCATAGGGATACAGTTTTCCATCCCCGACAAGATCCTTGAAATACAGCCCGTCCTGCTCCATAAATCCCTTTCCGGAATCCTCCGCCATGCACAGCCGGGGACCGCCGGGATTCTCCTTTGTCTTCAAATTTACCTGATACTTGTCCTCCATAAAATCACAAACCTCCCGTTTTTCTCTTATTTTAACGCCCTGTCCGGGTTTTTGATTCACAAATGTTGTTTTTCGCATACGTTTGTGCTAATTTTAACATCAGGAGAACCATTTATGAAATCAGATTATCTGAACGACCAGTATCTTCTGGAGACAGAACAGGAACAGGATTTCTGGAAAAAGATGCAGGATCAGCTTCTGTTTATCAATGAGATCCCGGCCATCGGCAATTTTGACGCCTACGAGAAACTTGCACAGCACGGATATCTCGATACAGTCATGCCCTACATTTCCTCGGATTTCGAAGTCTTCAAGCTCTATCTGGCCACCCATGTGGCAAAATGCACCGAAGCCGCCTCCAGGTCCGGACTGCCCTCGAATATCACGGAACTGCTCAAGAAGGATGCCTTCGTCCGAATCACAAAGGCGAGAACACAGAAGGAGCTGGAAAATGTCATGCTCCATCTTCTGGATGAACTGAAAAAGGAATACCGCCGGAACAATGTCCGGAAGTATTCCCATACCATACAGCGGGCCATAGAATTTATCCACAATCACAAACACCAGCCCCTGACCGCCGCCGACGTGACCGCTCATCTCGGGGTGGAGCGCACCCACCTCTCCAGGCAGTTTCATCAGGAGACCGGCCTGACCATAACCGATTACATCCACACCGTCAAGACGGACGCCGCGGAAGCCCTGATCCTCGGCCGGGGCTACTCCCTCACGGAAATCTCCGATCTTTTAGGCTACAGCAGCTACAGCTATTTTTCCAGGGTTTACAAAAAATACAAGCACTGCCTGCCGGGGGAAACCAGCCGACAAGTCACAGCATCTTCCTCCGCTTTAGGATAATCATCGCCACAATACAGATCGCCAACGTGACCATGCACAGGATTCCGAAACCAAAAGGCGTATTGGACAGCGGCATCCACTTCCCGCTGACATTCATGCCCCAGAGTCCCGAGATAATCGTGGGGATGGACATGACGATGGTAATGGCCGCCAGGTATTTCATGGCATTGTTCAACCGGTTGTTGATGACCGTGGACATCAGTTCCCGTGTACCTTTGATGATATCACGGTAGATCTGGGTCATCTCGATCGCCTGCTTGTTCTCGATGACCACGTCCTCCAGAAGTTCCAAATCCTCGTTATACTTCCGCAGATTTCCGTAGCGGCTCAGGCGGTCCAGCACCACGCCGTTTGCCCGCAGGGATGTGGCGAAATATACCAGGTTGGACTCCAGCTCGTGGAGGTCAATCAGATCCACATCCTCGGTGTTCTGGTCGATCCGCTCCTCGATCTCAGTCCGTTTGTGGTCGATGCTCCGCAGCAGGCTCTGGTAAACCATACAGGCATTGTACAGAATCTGGTAGGTAAAGCGCATCTGCTTCTTCGTGGAAAATTCCCGCACTCTCTGCTCCACGAATGTGCGAAGCACGGCTGTCTCCTCGGCGCAGACGGTAATAACCACCTCCTCGGTCATCAGAATGCCCAGAGGGATGGTGGTGTAACTGTGTCGGTTATTACGCACCTCCGCCGAAGGGATATCCACCAGCACCAGCGTGTAGGTGTCTTCGATGCTGATTCGGGAACTCTCCTCATCATCCAGCGCCGCCCGGACATCGGCGATATCCATGCCGAACTGCTCGCTGATATCGGCGCACTCCTCCAGGGTGGGCGCCGTGAGATTGATCCAGGCCCCAGGCTCGTAAGCCTCAATTTCCCGGATAATACGGTCGTCTGTCTTATACATTGCTATCATTTTTCTCACTCCTCCTGTCCGCATACCGTCCAGTGGAGTCTTTCGCGAAAAACGCGCTCAGACCGTTTTTCTCCTATAAAAAAGGTGCGCTCCATTGGACTTTGTTGAAATCTCTCTCGGTATACAACTGTCGCCGTCCATGAACCGCCACCTCTTTTCCCGCAAATTTTTGGGATCCATCTGCCCGTGAATCCCATACGTTTCTATGTTAGTCGCGTTTTTTGCCTCTGTCAAGAGGCGGGAAAAGGATTTTCCCGATTTTACACAAATTTAGCTTTCGTCTCACACGAACTCCAGCAGCTCCTCGGGCCGGTCGATAAAAGGAAAGGCGGAATAAGGCGCCATCTCCTGTCTGGTCCGAAAGCCCCAGGTAACCAGAACACATCCCAAACCCGCGTTTTTCGCCGTCTGGGCATCCACCTCGGAATCTCCCACATACAGAACCCCCTCGGTGCCGGAGAGTCCCAGTCTGCGGATGGCCTCCATGGGGCCGTCGGGAGCGGGCTTGCGGGCTCTTCCCTCCCCGTCGCCCACCGCCACGGAAATCAGGCCCTGAAATTCCTCCTCACAGAGGGCTTCCACCGTGGGCTGATTCTTGTTGGACACAATGGCCATATGCACGCCGCGTTTTTTCAACTCTCCCAGAAGCTCCATAATGCCGTCGTAAGGGCGGGTCTTTACCTTATTATGCGCCAGATAATATCTTTTAAACAGCTCGAAGGCCTCGTCAAACTGCGGATTTTCTTCCCCCTCCGGAATCGCCCGCTGCATCAGCACACGGATACCGTTTCCCACAAAACAGCGCACATCCTCAATGGAATGTTCCGGAAAATCATATGCATCCATGACATAGTTGACCGCGTCAGTCAAATCCTCCAGGGTATTTAAAAGTGTTCCGTCCAGATCAAACAGAATTGTATGGTATTTCATGCTATCTCAGCCTCCTCTGCTGCATCTTTTCAAACGGCAAAACGCCGGACTCCGTGCCTATCATAGCACAAAATCCGACGCTTTTCCATCCTTCCCTGGCGCAAGCCGCAACATGGCTTTACCAGGGCGCAGTACATCCTTGCCGGGCACAACACATCTTTGCCGATGTGCAGCACAGGCCAAACAGTCAGGCGCTACCGTCTCTCCCGGATCATCCGCCTGCTGCACAGATAGGTCAGCAGGAAGTATCCGCCGTAGACCGCCACGATAATGCCGCCGGCCTGGGTTACCGACTCCAGAAGTCTCGGATCCCCCATGGTAACCAGCAGAAGCTCGCAGAATTTCAATCCGAATATGGAGTGAATGACGGCCAGAACCAGCGGGCAGAGGAAGAAAATGCCGATCTGGGCAAAGAGCGCTCTTCCGATCTGGCTCTCCTCGGCTCCCAGCTCCCGCAGCATCTGATAACGCTCCCGGTTGTCCTCACTGTCGGACATCTCCTTCAATGCCAGGATCGCCGCCCCGGAGATCAGGAACACAATCCCCAGATAAAGCCCGATGAAAGTTACCATCGCGCCGAAGCCCATGCTTCCCTCCGCCAGGGAGATCCGCGTGCTGCCCTCCGGCTCCGGGAACTTTGCGGCATTTGCCATGCCTTCCTCGGATACATTGGTCAGCTTATCCTCCACAGCAATCTGAGCTTCCCTGGTTGTCGCCTTGTAATTGGCGATCAGATACTCCTCCGTGGCCATATCCGGTGTCAGCAGGTCGTCGGGCACCAGGATGATGCCGTTGTTGACCGGATTGACCGCCATCTCCAGAATCCCGTCCTGGCATCGGGGATATTTCGGGTGCAGTGTCTGCCCGCTTACCGTGATGGTCCGCCCCGCCGCAAGGCCCTCGTTTCTGGTTTCCATTACCACCTCCATATTGGCGATGACCATGTACTCGTCCTCGGCCAGGGTGTAGGTGGGTTTGCCGTACAGCTGCGCCACCCGGTTGTAATCGCTGATTTTCATCAGATCCTCCGGGGTCTCCACCGTCATGTAACGATAGTTCTGGGCGAGCACCGCCATCCCCTCTTCTCCGACACTGGCGCCCATGGTAACATCCGGCGACTCATAGGTGTAAACCGTCAGCACCTCCTTCAGATCGTCCATGATATCCACATCCATCATCTCCAGTCTCTGGGGAATGGTCAGGTTGGAATTGTCGATCTGTTCCTGGGTGTATCCCGCTGCCAGGTCGCTCTCATCCAGATTGACCGCCGCCTTGAGCTGAATACTGACCGGAGCCAGATTGTCCAGATTCCGGTTCATGGAATTGTTGATGGACAGGCAGGCGGACATGGCGCAGACGGCAACGAACAGCATCAGGCAGATGACGGTCATGGACCAGACCGTGGTGTTTATCTTACTGCTGATCTGACGCAGCACAAAGCAGTTCAGGCCGCGGAGATATACCCGCTTTACCGCCATAAAAAGCTGCAGGAGAAAGCCGGACACGGACCAGAAAACCAGAAATGTGCCAACGCATCCGAGCATCATCGGCAGCCGGATCATATCCGCGGTAATCTCTGTCGGATCCCTCGTCACCACATAATAGGCGTAGGCCAGCATTCCCACCGCCGCCAGAAAGACGATCACACTGAGGGAAGGATTTTTCATCCTTACTTTCTCGGCCTTCTGCCGAATGCGCAAAAGGTCGATGAGCTGACATTTCCCAACAGAAAAAGTCTGAAACATCATGACGATCAGATACATAATGCCGAAGTAGATGCAGCTTCTCACGCAGGCTCCCGGGGAAAAGACAAACCCGTATGCCGTCATATCCCCCTGGAACATATTGACCACCAGCGCGCTCATAATCTGTGAGAGGCCCACGCCCAGCACCAGACCTACCACGAGGGATACAATACCGATCATCAGTGTCTCCGTCAGAAGAAGCCGTGAAATCTGCCCCTTTCCCATGCCCAACGTCATATAGATGGCAAATTCCCGCCCCCGCCGCTTCATCAGGAAGCGGCTGGCATAGATGATCAGAAATCCCAGGATGAAAGCCACAAACACACTGACTCCAGACAGAACACCCAGCATCAGATTGATCAGTTCCCTGGCTGTCGCCGTGATTTCCAGCATGACCGTCTGATCCTCGATGGCGTTGAACACATAGAAAATCGCCACGCCTAACACCAGCGTCAGAAAATAGATCGCGTAATCCCGGACGCTTTTTTTCAGATTTTTCAGAGACAATTTAAAGAGCGTCATTCAAATCGCCTCCTAACAGGGTAACCACCTCGATGATCTTGTCGAAAAATTCCTTCCTTGTCTGATTGCCCCTCTGTATCTCCGAAAACAGCCGTCCGTCCTTGATGAAAATGACCCGGGAGGCGTAGCTTGCGGTAAAGGCGTCATGAGTTACCATCAGAATCGTGGCTCCCAGCATATGGTTCAGATATCCGAACCGCTCCAGCAAAAGCCGCGCCGATTTGGAGTCCAACGCCCCGGTGGGCTCATCTGCCAGAATCAGTTTCGGATTGGTAATGATAGCCCGGGCCGACGCCACCCTCTGCTTCTGTCCGCCGGACATCTGGTAAGGATATTTGTTCAGCACATCCCCGATCCCCAGTTCCTCCGCCGCCTGCCGGATTCTCTCATCCATCTTGCTTACCGGAGCCTTTTGGATGGACAGGGCCAGCGCGATATTCTCGTAGGCCGTCAGGGTATCCAGCAGATTGAAATCCTGGAAAATGAACCCCAGTTCCTGCCGGCGGAAACGGTTCAGTTCCTTCCCCTTCAGCCCTGTGATATCTTTCCCCGCCACAAAAATATGACCTGCCGTCACTTTATCAATGGTGGAAATGCAGTTCAACAGCGTAGTCTTCCCGCTGCCGGAAGCCCCCATGATAGCCAGGAACTCTCCCTGTTCCACATCAAAGGAAATCACGTCCAGCGCTCTGGTCAGACTCGCCTTGTTTCCGTAGTACTTCTGTACCTTCTGTACCGATAATATGTTTCCCATAAGAATTTCTCTCCTTTCTGGGAAAGATATTACCATCCTCCTCTTTCCCGGTCGCATTTTCAACCTTGCCAAAGGTTACATTTCTGAAAGGTTGCCGGAAATGTTTCCATCACTATGCATACCGCCGAAATAGAAATCGTTTTCCCCGAAGATGATGGTCACGCTGGTAAACTCCCCCTGTCGGGAGGAAATATCCAGCCGATGTCCCAGTTTGTTGCAGAGGCTCTTGACGATATAGAGCCCCATGCCGGTGGACTTCGCCCCCCGCCGTCCGTTCTGTCCGGTAAAGGTTTTCCTGCACACCATGGGGAGATCCTCCGCCGGAATGCCGATGCCGTTGTCCCACACGCGAAGAAAGACGCCGTTCTCTGCCCGCCCGCTTGTGACGCAGATGCGGGGCTCTTCTCCCGGTGTCTTCCCGGGCTCCACCGGCAGCTTTCCGGATTCATTTTCCATCATTTCCCCGGATTTCCCATCGATCTCCCGCTTCATATATTTCACGCTGTTGTTGATAATCTGGTTCAGCATGAACTCCAGCCATTTTCCGTCTGTCATGACCGTGTCGCTCTCCAGATTTACCTCCAGTGTGATCCCCCGCTCCAGAAGATCATCCTTGTTTTTCAACGCCACATTCTTTACCGTCTCAGCCAGCGAGACCCGGCGGATCAGATAATCCTTCTCCGCGTTGCCGCTGCGGATGTAGTAGAGAATCTGATCCAGCTGCCGGTCAATGCGGTCCAGCTGGCGGATATATTTCCGGTCCAGATCCCGGCACATCAGGTTCAGGGAGGCCAGAGGAATCTTTACCTCATGAATCCAGGCCTCCACATAATCGGTAAACTCCCTGGTTTTCATCTCCCGCTCTGTGATATTTTCCAACATGGATTTGTTGGTCGTATAGAGCACGTCCCAGAGCATTTCCCCCTCGTAGAAATCCGGTTTTTCCACCATCTCGGAAACCAGATACTTTTCGCCCAGCTGCTCCATCACTCCGGTCAGTTCCCGGTAAAACGTCCGCCGCTTCAGGTAATCCAGAATCCATGACAACAGGGTAAAGGAAAAGATAATCCCCACCGAAACCGCCACCAGTGACATAGGTACCGCGAAAGCATACATGAAAAGAAGGACCAGAAGACACGCCAGCAGCTGCAATCCCATGGAAACTCCCCGATCCTTCAGATAACTCCAGAATTTCATACCAGCAGATACCCCTGTCCTTTCCTCGTGACGATAGCGTCCTCACAGCCCGCCTCCGCCAGTTTTGCCCGCAGCCGGCTGATGTTGACGGTCAGGGCGTTGTCGTTGATAAATTCGCTGTTATTCCACAACTCCGTCATCAGCTCATCCCTGCTGACGATCCGCTCCCGGTTGGAGAGCAGCATGCGGAAAATCAGCATTTCATTTTTTGTCAGGCTGATTTCCTCCTCCCCGCAGAGAATGCAGGCCTTTGCCAGATTGACTCTGAGCCCCCGGTAGGCGACAACCTCCTGGCTGCTCTCCGCCCTTCGGAGAATGGCTCCGATCCGTAGCAGAAGGATCGTCGGATTGTAGGGTTTTGTGATGTAGTCATCGGCTCCGTAGCTCATGGAGAGCACCTCATCCGCCTCCCCGCTGCGGCTGGTTACCATGATGACCGGGACATCAGACTCCTTCCGAAGATCCTTGAGAAGCATTTCGCCGTTGCAGACGGGAATGTTGATATCCAGAAGAATCAAATCCGGTTCCGCCCGGCGGATCTCCCCCAGCGCGTCCGAAAAATCTTTCAGCACCGCCGCCTCATAACCGGAATTGGTCAAAAGATCCGCCAGCTCCCGGCAGAGATTTTCATCATCCTCTATGATCAGAATTTTTTTCATGGGAACCTCCCTGTTTGTGGTTTGGACACCTTTACCTGTTTTTTAAAAACTTCGTTTCTATTTTTCTCATTCATGATGAAACAAACACATTTCTCAAGACAGTGTATCACGGCAATTAAAATTCGTAAACCAAAAGCCAAGGAAAGCTCAGGGGAAACCCGGGGAATTCGAGGGAAACCCGGGGAAGCTCAGGGAAAACCCGGGGGAATTCGAGGGAAACCCGATGAAAATCTGGGGAGTTCGAAAAAAACTGGGAGAGCGGAAAACTACGGTCTCTTTTGGAAAATCACAACCTTTACGGTAGATAGATCTGGCTCTATACCGTTACCGGACAGTTTCCGATTCGCCTACTGTACAAATTCCGGACTCGGTACGGTAATATTTCCAGAAGCTAAAAGTCTACGATACAACCAAGCAAGAATCTACCGTCACAGACACAGGTTTCCTATCCTAGCGGTACACCTGGAAAAATCGTACGGTTACCCAGACAATTTTTCTATTGTTCCCGTATTCCAGCAAATCATGTTGCCTGACCACCCTGGCCACAACGCCGATCCCCGTCACTTGAGGCCAAATCAAAAAAAGAGCCGCTCCAAATGAGCGGCCCTCGCAAATCGTCCTCTATCTCACAAAGTTGGTAAAGATATGTTCCTCTTCCTGCTTTGGCATACCGTACTTTTCTCTGCCCAGCGCGATGCTCTTCATCAGGAAGGTCATGTTGCGGGCCAGGGTGCGCATGGTCTGCAATCCCTCGGGGTCCTCCACGGCCTCGCCTGCGGACTGGCCGTGGACACTGTTCCAGTACTGGCTGGAAGCCACCGGCATGCCGCAGATCGTAAAGTATTTGTTCAGCTCGTCATAGGTGGCGGAACATCCGCCCCGGCGGGCCACCGCCACACTGGCCCCCACTTTCATAGTCTTGTCAAAGGGTGTGCTGTAAAACAGGCGATCCAGGAAAGAGATCAGGGTCCCGTTGGCCGACGCATAGTAGACAGGACTTGCCGCCACCAGTCCGTCCGCCTCCTGAAACTTCGGCGCGATCTCGTTGACCAGATCGTCAAACACACAGCTGCCCTTGGCGGCGCAGGTGCCGCAGGCGATACAGCCCCGGATATCCTTGTTTCCGATCTGTATGGTTTCACTCTCCACGCCCTCTTCTGCAAAAATTTTTTCCATCTCTTTCAGCGCTATGGTAGTGTTCCCGTTCAAGCGGGGACTTCCGTTGATCATCAAAACCTTCATGTCGTCCGTCTCCTTTCCGCTTTCCGTTCTCGTCTCTTCTATTCTCATTATACTCATATTGTCAATGTCGGTGTACAAAGGAACAATAGGGTCCCCTTGTACACCGACGCTACAGTCACATTTATTATATCACTTTTCTCCGGCACTGCGAACCGCCCTCAGCAGCTTCTGCTGTTGCGGATCTTCTCCCGAACCCTCAGAATCATGGACGGACTCACGGAGAGTTCATCCACGCCCATCCGAAGGAAGGTCTCTGTCAGCTCCGTATCCGCGCCCAGTTCGCCGCAGATGCCCACCCAGCAGCCGGCGGCATGACCATTTTCCACAATCATGCGCAGCATGCGCAAAATCGCCTCATGATGGGGATTATAAAAGCGATCCAGCTTGGGGTTCTGGCGGTCGATGGCCAGGGTGTACTGGGTCAGGTCATTGGTGCCAACGGAGAAGAAATCCACTTCCTTTGCCAGAAGATCCGAGATCATCGCTGCCGCCGGCGTCTCGATCATGATACCGATCTCCACATCGCCGTAGGGAATACCCTCCGCGTCCAGTTCCGCCTTCACTTCGTCCACCACGGCCTTCGCTTCCCGCACCTCCTCAACAGAAATGATCATGGGAAACATGACCGAGATGGTGCCGTAGTAGCTTGCCCGGTAGATGGCCCGCAGCTGGGTCTTGAAAATATCCTTCCGATCCAGGCAGATACGGATGGCCCGGTAACCCATCGCCGGATTCTCCTCCTTGTCCAATCCGAAGTAATCCACCTGTTTATCCGCGCCGATGTCCAGAGTGCGGATGATGACCTTCTTGCCGGCCATGTTTTCCGCCACTGTCCGATAGGCGTTGAACTGCTCCTCCTCGGTGGGATAGGTCTCCGACTCGAGATACAAAAATTCGCTGCGGAACAGACCGATGCCTCCGGCGTCGTTCTGCAGAGCGCTGGCCACGTCGCCCACACCGCCGATGTTGGCGTAGAGATTGATCTTCTTTCCGTCCAGGGTAACGTTTTCCTTTCCCTTCAGTTCCTGAAGAAGACGCTGTTTCTCCCGGTCCTGCTCCTGCGCTTTGCGGTACTCTTCCAGCTCCTCCTCCGACGGGTCGATAAGAAACCGTCCCTTGTATCCGTCCACAATTCCCATCTTTCCATCAATATCGTCGCTGTAATCCACGCCGATCAGCGCAGGGATGTTCATGGTGCGGGCAAGGATCGCCGTGTGGGAATTGGTGGACCCGTGTCTCGTGACAAAGGAGAGCACCCGACTCTTATCCAGCTGTACCGTCTCGCTGGGAGCAAGATCATCCGCCACCAGGATAACCGGTTCCTCTCCGGTCATGGCCCCGGCTTCGTAACCGGAAAGCACCATGATCAGACGGTTGGAGATATCCTTCACATCCGCCGCTCTGGCTTTCATGTACTCGTCGTCCATAGCCGCGAACATATTCGCGAAATTGTCGCCGGTGGTGGCCACCGCGTACTCCGCGTTAATCTTCTGGGAGGAAATCATGTTGGTCACAGACTCCACATAATCCAGATCGTCCAGCATCATCTGATGCACTTCAAAAATCATGGCATTGGTCTCGCCCACCTCTTTTTTCGCCTTTTCGTACAGCGCCTGCAGCTGCTCCTTTGCCTTCTCTCTGGCCGCCTCAAAACGGCTGATCTCCGCGGCGGTATCCTCCACTTTCGTCCTCTTGACCACATGATCCTGCCTGTGATAAAGAGATATGGGGCCAATGGCAATGCCGCCGAAAACACTTTTTCCCTCTAATACCATATCTCCATCTCCTTCCGCTTACCTTTTCGCTTCCTGTCTCTCTTACAGATTCTTCTGCAGGAAATCGCTCAGGGCCTCCATGGCCTCCGCCTCCTGCTCGCCCTCACAGCGCAGGGTAATCTCCTGTCCCTGCTTGATGCCAAGTCCCATCAATGCCAGAAGGCGCTTTCCGTCCACCGCATTTCCGTCTTTATCAACGCTGACGCTGCAGGGGAATTTTGCAGCCTCCTTGACAAAAAGACCTGCCGGTCTCGCATGTATTCCCTGGGGATCTGTAATCGTGTAAACAAACTCTTTCATTCCGCTCTCTCCTTCCATATGTTTCTAATCTGTATTTTACTTCATTTCAACGTCGGTATACAGAGGTAATACCCACTGTACACCGACACCTTTTCCACGGACAAGCCGTCTAACATTATCTTTCCGAAGCGTCCTTCTTGATGAATCCCAGCATAACCGCCGTGACGATGGAACCGATGATCCATGCCAGAATGTACAGGAAGGGTTTGCCGACCGTGGCGAACACGAAGATTCCTCCGTGGGGCGCCATCAGCGTACATCCGAAGAATGCGCTCAATCCTCCGGCGATGCCCGCTCCCACCAGTGTGCAGGGGATCACATGCACGGGATCGCTGGCCGCGAAGGGAATCGCGCCCTCCGTGATGAAAGAGCATCCCATAACCAGATTGGATACCCGGGAGTCACGCTCTGCCGCGGTAAATTTCTTCGGGAAGAACTGGCACGCCAGGGCAATACCGATGGGCGGTACCATACCGCCGACCATGATGGAAGCCATGGCAATGTAGCATGCCTGCACGGTGGGGTCGCTCGCCTGAGCGCCGCTGGCCATCAGATCCGACGCCGTCGCCAGCATACCGGTTCCGAATACATAGGCTGCCTTGTTGATGGGGCCTCCCATATCGATAGCCATCATCGCTCCCAACAGAACACCCAGCAGTGTGATCAGCCCCGCCGAAGCCAGCGCCGACAGCATGGCGCTCAGTCCCGTGTTGATCAGGCCGATCAGCGGGTTGAAGATGAAGCACATCAGAACGCTGACGATGAGGATACCGATCAGCGGGTAGATCAGGGTCGGTTTGATGCCCTCCAGAGAATCCGGCAGTTTACTGCACAGTTTCTTCAACATCAGCACCACAAAGCCCGCCAGAAATCCCACCAGGATTCCTCCCAGGAAACCGGATACGGTGGTTCCGCCATTCTCGCCCTGGAACGCGAAATTTGCCACAAACTGCTGGAACCCGTTCAGGGAACCCCAGTCATAATCCGTTACCAGCGCGTTTCCGTTGGCTGCCAGAAGTCCGCCGGTAAAACCTACCGCAAGACCCGGCCGGTCCGCGATGGAGTAGGCGATGTAGCCGGCCAGCACCGGAACCATCAGCCCCATGGAAAGGCCTCCCACATATTTGAAGAATGCCGAGATGGGCGTACAGGTACCGAACGCCGCGCCGCCCACCGTACCGTATCCCAGCAGGGTATCGATCAGAAATGCCAGGGCCGTCATGATACCGCCGCCGATGACGAAGGGAAGCATATGGGAAACGCCGCTCATCAGATGTGTGTAGATCATATGACCCACACCGGCCTTCTCCTCTGTGTCCGCCTCTTCCTTCTGAGCGTGCCCGCCGGCAGCGTGATAAATCTCCGCCTTATGATCCAGCACCGTCTCGATCAGTTCCTCCGGCTTGCTGATGCCATCCGCCACTTTCACGCTCAGGGTCTGTCTGCCGTCAAACCGGTCCATGGGCACCTTGGTGTCCGCCGCCACAATGATACCCTCCGCCTCGGCGATCTCCTGATCTGTCAGCACATTCTTGGCTCCGCCGGAACCTCTGGTCTCCACCTTGATGTCAATGCCCATCTTCTCGCCGGCCTTCTCCAGCGCTTCAGCCGCCATGTAAGTGTGAGCGATACCTGTCGGGCAGCCGGTTACCGCCACGACCTTCTTCCTGGCTGCCGGTTTTCCGGTTTCCGCCGCATTTCCATTGTCGGCGCCGTTCTTCTGTGCTGCCTCAGCCGCCGCTTTCTGCTCCTGCTTCCTCTGCTCTTCCTCGTCCTTGGCCTTTTCCGCCCGGTCGATGACATCCAGAAACTCCTCCGGTGTGGCCGCCTTCTGCAGCGCCTTTGTAAATTCCTCGTCCATCAGCAGAACGCTCAGACGGCTCAGGACATCCAGATGAATATTGTCCTTGGTGTCCGGCGCCGCGATCAGGAAAATAATGTGCACCGGCTGTCCGTCCAGCGCGTCATAGTCCACGCCCTGGGGCAGCACCATGGCCGCCAGGCCCGGCGCGCTCACCGCGTCAGATTTGCAGTGGGGAATCGCGATCCCCTCTCCGATTCCGGTGGTACCTTCTTCCTCTCTGGCGAAAACGCCCTTCTCATATTTCTCCAGATCGTTAATGTTTCCGCGCTTTGCCATAAGCTGTACCATCTGCTCAATGACTTCCTTTTTTGTGGCTGCCTTACCCTGCAGCTCAATGCTCTCTGCTCCCAGCAGATCTCTTACTCTCATACTTCTCGCCTCCCTTTATCTCTTCATCGTCTCGAGCAACGCGTACACGTCCTCCTTCTGCGCCAGTCCCTCGGAAAAAGCCGAAGCGCTTCCGGTGCAGACGCCCATGTAAAAGGCTCTCTCGTAATCGCCCGTCTCCAGATAGCCGGCCAGAAAACCTGCCACCATGGAATCCCCGGCGCCCACGGAATTGATGACCTTGCCCTTTGGCGGCATGGTCTCAAAGACGCGGCCATCCGCCGAGACAAGCACCGCTCCGTCTCCCGCCATGGAAACCAGCACGTTCCTGGCGCCCTGTTCCTGAAGTTTCTTCGCGTAGGCCGCCACATCCTTCTTGGACGTGATCTCCACGCCGAAGATTTCTCCCAGTTCATGGTTGTTGGGCTTGATCAGAAACGGATGATACTTCAGCACATTGACCAGCAGATCCCGCGTGGCGTCCACCGCCACCAGCAGTTTCTTGTCCTGCACATACTCCATGATATCCATATACATGGTCCCCGGCATCACATCGGGAATACTCCCGGCTAAAACCAGCGCGTCGCCGTCCTTAAGATCATCCAGCTGCCGGTAGAGCCTGTCGATGTCCTCCTTTTGGATCGCCGGCCCCTGGCCGTTGATCTCCGACTCCTCTCTCCCGCGGATCTTCACATTGATCCGGCTGATGCCCTCTTTCACATGGATGAAATCCGAGGGGATGCCCCGCTCAGAAAGAAGCCTTGCGATCTCCTTCCCGGTAAATCCGGCCATGAATCCCAGCGCCCGGCTGTCAAATCCGAGGTTTTTCAGCACCATAGAGACGTTGATCCCTTTCCCTCCCGGGAAAATGATCTCCTCCGTCGTCCGGTTGACCACGCCCAGCGTGAAGTCCGGGACCGTGACAATGTAATCCAGCGACGGGTTAAAGGTTACCGTGTAAATCATATCTCTTCCACCTCCCTCACATTTTTCTGTCTTTTATATGGTTTCGGGACTTCCGCTGTGGTAAGAATCACCGCATCCCCAAAACTTCCGAAGGTTACCGCCGATACGGCGTCAAATTTAGAGGGATCTGCCAGAATATAGCGCTCCCCCGTATGTTCCATGGCCTTTCGCTTGATCATGGCCTCCCGGACTTCCGGTGTGGTAAAACCCTGCTCCACGGTAATGCCGTTGACACCGAAAAAGCCTTTGGTAAAGTGGTATTTCTCCACCGAGGCAACAGCCTCCTCGCCCACAATAGCCTCCGTGGTGCCCTTGAACTCCCCGCCCAGCAGATAAACCCGGCAGCCCTTTGCCGCCAGCTGCTTGGCGTGCGATACCGCGTTGGTCACATAGACCGCCTCCCGGTTCTCCAGGAAATCAATCAAAAGCTCCGTCGTGGTTCCGGCATCCACATACACAAAGTCGTCGTCCTCGATCAGTCCCGCCGCATAGCGGGCAATGGAGCGTTTTTCCTGCCGATTCAGCTGTTTCCTCAGATCCACCTGTGCGTCCCTGGCCGCCGGATTTCCGCTCTTCGCCACCGCTCCGCCGTGAACCTTCTTCAGGCTGCCTCTGGCCGCCAGAGTATTCAGATCCCTGCGTATCGTGGACTCCGATGCGTCCAGCTGCTCCATCAGCTCCTGAACGGTCACGCTGCCCTTTTCTTCCAGTTCAGACAAAATTCGTCGAAATCGTTCTTCCGTAAGCATTCATTCACTTCCATTCATTTTCGTTCAAATTCATTCACTTGATACTTGAATTATAAATCCATTTTCAGCCATTTTCAATCATTTTCAGTCACAAATATTTCACAAAATTCCATCGCCGCATTTGTTTATATTGTGGAAAAACGGCCTTTTTATTCGGTTTTTCGGATATCCGCTCATCGGCTTTCCGGGATTGCGGCTTTGTTGACTTTTTTTCACGGATACTCTATTCTGGATACTGTGAAAAGACAAAAGATTGGTAGATAACAATAAGAAACGGAGGTAGCTGCCATTATGCATCAGAAAACTCACGCGTCCGCACTGCGAACGACGGACATCGCCTATATCGGACTCTTTGTCGCCGCCATGGCTATCTGTTCCTGGATTTCCATCCCTCTGGTAGTTCCCGTTACCCTCCAGACCTTCGCCGTCTTTCTGGCGGTGGGGCTTCTGGGTGGAAAGCGGGGTACCATCGCCGTCTGCGCCTACATTTTTCTCGGCGCCATCGGCGTCCCGGTCTTTGCCGGCTTTGGCGGAGGCCCCGGAGCTCTGCTCGGACAGAGCGGCGGCTATATCATCGGCTTCATCTTTACCGCGCTGATCATGTGGGGGGTAACAAAAGCCCTCGGCGAAAAGCTCTGGGCCATGGCCCTGGGTATGGTGCTCGGTCTGATTGCCTGCTACGCTTTCGGCACGCTCTGGTTCATGATGATCTACACCCGATCCACCGGCCCGGTAGGTGTCATGGCTGTCCTCGGATGGTGCGTCTTCCCCTTCATCATCCCGGATCTGTGCAAAATCGCCCTGGCGCTGTTTCTGACCAGGCGTCTGCGCCGCATGATCCGCCTGTAATCGCGGGAACATATCTGCCGCCTCAAAGATACGCACCAGCATAAAAAATCTCCGAAGCCCAAAAGGCTCCGGAGATTTTTTTCTGTGAAAGCTCCCGTCTGTTTCTGCCGGCCGACAGACTCACAGGTATTATGCTCTCAGTTCTTCCAGCATCTTCGCGATGGACTCCTTGTCCGCCTCCTTCATGGCAGAACGGATCGTAACGGTCGTCTCGCAGATGGTCAGATTCTTCAGGGTGTCCAGAATTTCGCGCATCTTCTTCGCCGCCATCGGTCCCCAGGAACCGTTCTCCACCAGCGCGATTCTGCGGTTCTGGAAATTCTTGGCTTTCAGATGATTGAGGAAATCCTCCATGCAGGGGAAGAGACCTCCGTCATAGGTAGGCGCCGCCAGCACCATCCGCTCCAGACGGAACGCAGCCTCCACCGCGTAGGAAACGTCGTCTCTCGACAGATCGAAGACGATTACCTTCTCTCCCGCAGCCCGCAGCTGCTCCGCAATATAGACAGCCGCCTCCTTTGTATTGCCATGCATGGACGCGTAGGCCACAACCACGCCCTGATCCTCCGGCGTGTAGCTGCTCCAGGTATTGTATTTGTCCAGATAGAAGGAGAGATCGTCCTTCAGCACCGGTCCGTGAAGCGGGCAGATCATGGCGATATCCAGCCCGGCCGCCTTCTTCAGCAGCATCTGCACGGAGGGACCGTATTTTCCCACAATGTTAATATAATATCTGCGCGCCTCCTGGATCCAGGGCAGATTCTCGGAGATCGCTCCGAAAGTTCCAAATCCGTCCGCGGAGAAGAGCACCTTATCCTTCTCGTCATAGGTTACCATCACTTCCGGCCAGTGCACCATGGGCGCAAGGAAAAACTTCAGGGTATGGCTTCCGAGAGACAGCTCGTCCCCCTCCTTTACCACAACCGTGCGGTCGGTAAGATCCATCTCAAAAAACTGGGGCAACATGGAAAACGTCTTGGCGTTTCCGACCAACTGCATCTTCGGATACATCTCTGCCAGCCGTCCGATGTTGGCCGCGTGATCCGGCTCCAGATGGGAGATAACCAGATAGTCCGGCTCCCGGTCTCCCAGAATCTCAGAAATATTCTTCAGCCACTCCTCTGTCGCCCGGGCATCCACCGTATCCATGATCGCTGTCTTCTCATCCAGAATCACATAGGAATTGTAAGATACTCCGTAGGGCACAGGGTACTGGCTCTCAAACAGATCCAACGTAGTGTCATCCACACCTGCATATCGAATGTCATCTGTAACAAACATCTCTCTAATCCTCCTGATGAATAATAGTGGACAATTTTTCCGCTATTATCTTATCAGATTTTCTCCGGCTTTTTAAGAAGAAATTTGCATTTTACTGAGAACATATGATCAATAACGCCGTTCAAAACACCAGTTCACAGAAAAAATGTCCTCCCTTTTCCGGCTGATGCCCTCCGGGAAACTCCAGATGGCCGCAGCCGATCTCCCTGCCCTCATGGATCAGGGACACGCTACCCCGCTCCGTCATCTCCCCGGAAAAGAAGGTCTCCGCCTCACGAAATCCGTCCGCTTCCCGATACAGGCGCAGCATGGCAAACACTCGCTCTTCCTCCTCCATCCCGTCCCGGAAACTATGGCAGGAAAAGACGGCAGTCCCTCCCGAGAAATCTCCTCCGCTGCAGGGATACAGCGCGGAATCCGGCAGTCCGGCCGCCGGGACCTCCCACCCCTGAAGCGTATCCTCCCCGTCGTGAAAGAGAAAAATCCGAAGCGCTCTTCCCGCCAGATAATAGCGGTATCTCTCGCCGAGCTCCTGTTCCAGTTTTTCCGCTTCCGCTCGAACCTCCGCTCCCGTCTCTTCTCCCTGTCCGGACAAAAGAAGAAAGGCAGTATCTGCCTTTCTCCCAATCACACGATCCGTCTCCGCTGCCGCACATCGGTACAGTTCGCCGCCGGGTTCCTCTTCCCATATCTGATCCGGCACAAAAACAATGGTCCGCTCTCCCACATCAAATTCCAGTCTGTCCCAGCAAGTCACACGCCAATCCTCCTCTTCTTGAACTGTTCCGGGCGAATATGAAGATATACGCAGATATCCAGGAACTCCTCGGCAGAAAACTTCCCGCCGTCTCCGGGCCTCAGTCTGCTCTCCTCGATTCCCAGATCCGATGACATCTGTGCAACGGAGATGTCATTCTGCGCAATATATTCTCTCACACATGCCGTTACATCTTCCATATCCATTCGCCACCATTCTTATTATATGAGAATTTTCCCCCGTTTAATCTTATTATATTCTCAGGTACAAAGAATTTCAACAGCATATTTTCTCGGATCAGCAGAATAGTTTGACATCAAAAATCTGATACTATACGATAGAATGCAGAGAAAGAGAAGGAACATGTCCATGAAGAACGAAAAGATCGCAAAAGTCCTAAAAGAATCCAGAAAGTGCAACCGTCTGTCCGTGGGGGATGTTGTCACGCGTCTGGCCGACCATTCCTGCAAAGTCGCGGAGAAAACGGTCTATGGCTGGGAGAGCGGTCAGGCGCAGCCCGATGCCGACACTCTTCTTCTGCTTTGTGAAATTTACCGCATCAACGACATTCTGGGAGCCTTCGGATATACGGAAGATGAACCGCTGCAGATCACAGCCTTCGAACAGGATCTGATCGTAAGACTGCGGGCGCATCCGGAAATGCTGCCCGCAGTAAAGAAACTTCTGGATATGTAAATGCTCAGGGGACTTCCTTCGGAAACAGGATGCCGATACAGGTTCCCTGGCCCGGCTGGCTGTCCACCGTAATCTTCGCGTGATGGAGCACAGCGCCATGTTTTACAATGGAAAGCCCCAGACCGGTACCGCCGGTGGCCCTTGAATGGCTCTTATCCACCCGGTAAAAACGCTCGAAAATACGCTCCTGCTCCTCTTTCGGGATACCGATTCCTGTATCCTTCGCCTGCCACAGAATACCGTCATCCCGCACCTCAGTGGAAATCTTTACCGTTCCTCCTGTCACATTGTAATGCACCGCATTGTCGCAGACATTGTACAGCATCTCATAGACAATCTGACGCATGCCCTGTACACTGCATCTTTTCCCGTAAAAGGACATGGATACCTGCATTTTATCCGCTTCCGGCTTCAGGATATTGATAATCTCCATGGTCATATCATAGAGATCCAGTTCCTCCATCTCCAGCTGAAGATGTTCGTCATCCAGCTTCGAGAGACGTATGATATCCTGTACCAGCGTTGTCAGGCGGGCCGCCTCGCTGTAAATGCGACCGGCAAACTCCGGAATATCCTCAGTGCGTACCATTCCGTTTTTGATCAGCTCCGCGTAACCGGAAATGGACATCAGAGGCGTCTTCAGTTCATGAGATACATTGGCGGAAAATTCCTGGCGCATCTGCTCTGCCTTCTTCTTCTCCGTCACATCCAGCACAAAGACAACCGCGCCGGTAATGCGGCCGGATACCAGCACCGGATTGCCCAGAAGCTGGTAATTGCGCCCGTCGATCTCCATGATACGTTCCATTTCCCGTCCCTCAAGAGCGCCGGTAACGATTTCCTTGAGAATCGGATGACGGTGTACCACAATGATATCCTGCCCGACGCACTCCCCCTCCGTGATATGGAAGGTCTCCAGAGCTGCCCGGTTGATGGACAGCACACGGTAAAGGCTCGTGACAATCAGTCCGTCCTTCATGTTTTCCGTTATCGTCAGATACTCCTGCCTCTGGCTGCGGATCTCCCGCATCTGTTCCTGAAGCTGGGTCTTCTGCTCGCCGATCCGCTTCAACAGCGGAAGCAGCTCGTCGTACGCCACATTATCCAACGGATGTTCCAGATCCATCTGATTGATCGTAGACAGCATGCGGTCCGTGGTCTTGCTGATGAAAAACATCCCCGCCACAAGGATAAGGAAGAAAATCAGCAGCACGACCCCCACTCCGGAAAAGAGCATGGCATAGACGCTGTCCACCGTGTTTCCCACCCGCAGAACCATGCCGTTGTCCAGCAGGCGTGCCGCGTAAAAGCTTCTTGTCGCCAGCGTTTCCGAATAGCGGGCTGCCGATCCGCTGCCCGTCTCAAAGGCCTGGATGATTTCCGGCCGATCCGCGTGATTTTCCATAGTATCTTCATCTTCATAGGAATCGAACACTACGTTGCCCGCGGCGTCCACCAGCGTTACCCGTCCCGTAAAATCGGAAAGCAGGCCGGATTCCAAACTCTCGGTTCCGACATCATCCACAATGTCACTTAAATAAACCGCTTCCTCCTGCACCTGCTGCTGCAGATTTTCCGCCAGTTTCTGATACATGAAGAGCGCTGAAACCAGAAAGGTAATCAACATCGCGACCGCTACCAGAACGCTGGAATTGATAAAAATTTTTTTCTTCATAACTCCCTTTGTCTACTCTCCGATCCGATATCCGACACCGCGGATGGTTTTGATCATCTCCCCGGCTTCCCCCAATTTCTGCCGCAGCGTACGAATGTGTACATCCACGGTTCGGGTTTCGCCGTCAAAATCATATCCCCAAACGTAATTCAAAAGCTGGTCTCTGGTCAGAACCGTTCCCAGATTTTCCAGAAGATATTTCAGCAGTTCATACTCCTTCAGAGTCAGAGACACCTCCCGCTCTCCCACATGCACCTGATGGGAAGAAGGTACCATTCGGATGTTCTGATACTCGATGACCCCGGTCTCCTGCTGCTTGCCCAAACGGCGCAGCACTGCCTTGATGCGGGCTACCAGTTCCATCATACCGAAAGGTTTGGCTATGTAATCGTCCGCCCCCTCGTCCAGACCGATAACCTTGTCATACTCGCTGCTCTTTGCCGTTACCATAATCACGGGAATGCTCTTTGTGCGAAGATTGCTCTTCAGCTTCTTTAAGATCTCCAGCCCGTTCTCTCCAGGCAGCATGATGTCCAGCAGGATCAGATCGGGAAGCTGGAGAGCAAGCTGCTGTTCCAGCTGCTTCCCATCTTCCAGACCCACAGCCTCAAATCCGCTGGCGGAGAGAGCATACAACACCAGTTCCCTGATATTTTTCTCGTCCTCTACACAATAAATCATAAAACGTCCACGTCCTTATGCATACCGGTAATGGAAAATTCCACCCACTCGGCAATGTTGGTGGCATGATCGCCAATCCGCTCGTAATATTTCGCGATCATCAACATATCCATACAATCCAGCTGAGCAACCGCGTCGCTTTTCAGCAGGCCGGCGATTTCGTCGCGAACCTCCAGAAACAGCTCATCCACCTTGTCATCCATGGCGATCACTTCCTTGACCAGTTCCAGATCCTGTTTTACATAAGCGTCCACGCTGCCGGTAACCATGTTGATGGTGGTCTCCGCCATCTGCGCCAGCTTTGTCTGCTGCTGAGACGCTACCAGCTTTCCGGTCTCCACGATCTCCGCGATGTCGGAAGCCTGGTCTCCGATCCGCTCCATATCCGTGATCATCTTCAAGGCCGCGGAAACCTTGCGCAGATCCTTTGCCACCGGCTGCTGCTGCAGCAGCAATTTCAGGCAGAGGCTCTCGATCAGGCGCTCCTGCTCGTCGATCCTGGCGTCCTCCTTGCGGATGTCCCTGGCCATCTCCTTCTCTCCGGTCTCAAGAACACGGCTGGTCTTGCGGATGACCTCCTCACACATACTTCCCATCTCCATCAGCTCTACATGAAGCTGTTCCAGTTGACGATCAAAACGATTTCTCATTTCTCTCTTCCTTTCCTGTTTAATGTTATCTTTTTTCTTTAACCGAAACGTCCGGTAATGTAATCTTCTGTCCGTTTATCCTTAGGCATGGAGAAGAGGCCCTCGGTATTGCCGTACTCTACCACCTCGCCCAGCAGGAAGAACGCCGTGTTATCAGACACACGAACCGCCTGCTGCATATTGTGGGTTACCATGACAATAGTATAATCCTTCTTCAATTCGAGGGCAAGATCCTCGATCTTGGAAGTGGAGATCGGATCCAAAGCGGAAGTGGGTTCATCCATCAGAAGCACCTCCGGATGCACCGCCAGCGCCCGGGCGATGCACAGTCTCTGCTGCTGCCCGCCGGAAAGACCCATGGCGCTCTTCTTCAGGCGATCCTTTACCTCATCCCAGATGGCTGCCTGCCGCAGGGACTCCTCCACAATCTGATCCAGTTTTCCCTTGGAGCGGATACCATGGGTTCTGGGGCCGTACGCGATATTGTCATACACGCTCATAGGGAAGGGATTTGGTTTCTGGAACACCATGCCCACGCGCTTCCTGAGCAGGTTTACATCCATGTTGCCGTAAATATCCTCATCGTCCAGCTTCAGGCTTCCGGTAATCCTGCAGCCCTCCACCAGATCGTTCATCCGGTTGATAGACTTCAGCAGGGTGGATTTTCCGCATCCGCTGGGCCCGATGAACGCAGTGATCTCCTTTTCAGGAATATTCATATTGATATCTTTTAATGCATGGAAATCGCCGTAATACAGATCCATGCCTGTAATCGTAATCTTATCCATTTTGTTCCTCTCTCTCCTACTAGCTGGTTTTTTCCAGTTTTTTCGCGATCCGGTCGGATACCCAGTTGATCAGTATAACGACCACCAGCAGAATAACCGCGGTGGCATACGCCTCATTCATATGCATTCCCTCACGGGACAGGCTGTACATATGAATAGCCAGGGTACGTCCCGACTTGAACAGGTTTTCGGGGATGCCGGCCACCGTACCGGCGGTGTAAATCAGCGCGGCCGTCTCGCCTACCACACGTCCGATCGCCAGAATAACGCCGGAAAGGATTCCGGGAACCGCCGCCGGAAGAATAATGCGGAAAATGGTACGAAGTTTTCCCGCCCCGAGTCCGAAACTGGCCTCACGGTACATATCCGGCACAGCGATCAGCGCCTCCTCCGTAGTACGCATAATCAGAGGCAGAACCATAATCGCCATGGTCAGTGTACCTGCCAGAATGGAATAGCCCCCAAAAGCCGTACAGAAGAACAGCATACCAAACAGACCGTAGATAATAGACGGAATTCCGGACAAGGTTTCCGCCGTCATTCGGATAATCCGAACAATCTTGCTCCCCTTCTTCGCGTATTCCACCAGATATATTGCCGAGAACATTCCCAGGGGCAATGCGATAAGAAGGCACAGCGCAGTCATGATCAGCGTATTTACCAACGCCGGGAACAGCGATACGTTGTCCGAGTTGTATTCCAGCGCAAACAAACTTGGCCGGATATACGGCACTCCATTTACCACAATAAAAATAATCATGAACAGAAGAACCGCCAGCGTCGCGGCCGCCGCGAGCCATACCAGCATCCGCACCAGAAAAGAAAAAGGATGCCGCTTTATTTCCAACAAATTAATTTTCATTCTCACTCCTCCTCTTCAGCAGCGCAACGCAGAGATTGATAATCAGAATAAATACAAACAGCACCACACCGGTGGCAATCAGCGCTTCTCTGTGAAGGTCGGCAGCATAACCCATTTCCAACACGATGTTGGATGTCATCGTCCGTACGCCTTTCAACAGCCCCTGCGGCATCCAGGCCTGATTTCCGGCTACCATAACCACCGCCATGGTCTCGCCGATAGCGCGTCCGATCCCCAGCACAATGCCCGCTACAATACCGGATTTCGCCGCCGGGAGCACTGTAGCGAAAATGCTGCGTTCTTTTGTGGCTCCCAGAGCCAGCGCTCCTTCATAATAGGGAACCGGTACGCTTCGGATAGACGCCTCGCAAACGCTGACAATGGTAGGCAGAATCATAATGCCCAACAGGAGCGACGCCGTCAGCATCGTACTTCCATCCCGTCCGGTAATATCCCGCATCAGCGGAACAATACATACCAGGCCGAAGAATCCATATACAACGGAAGGCACGCCCGCCATCAGGTTTACCGCCGTCTTGCAGATACCATAGATCCGTTTCGGGCAGTAATGAGCCATAAACACAGCGGTAAACAATCCGATGGGAACTCCCACGACAATTGCCCCCGCCGTCACATAAATACTCCCCATGATCATGGGAAGAATACCGAAAATATTATTGGCCGGCCGCCACAGCTGACCGCTCAAAAAATCCCACACGCCGATCTCCCGCATTGCCGGGACTCCGTTGGCAAAGAGGAAGACACAGATCAGCGCCACCGCTATCACAGAGGTGCACGCCGCTATCAAAAAGAGGATTTTCATACCTGTTTCCAAGATACGATTCATGAGTAATACCCACTACCCTTTCTCTAACTGTTTTTCCGCAGAAAGCCTTCCGGAAACCTCCGGAAGGCTTTGCCTCCTGCAGATATGTTGCTTTCTGTTTCAGGTTTTTCCTGATTACTTGAGATCCTCCCACTGGGTAATCTCGCCAAGGTAAACCTGCTTTACCTGATCGGAAGTCAGCTCCGTGATACCGCTGTCGTTGTTCACGATTACCGCGATACCATCCTGAGCGATAACCGTACCGGTCAGGCCCGCGCCGGTCTCGCTGTCCTTCAGATCACGGGAAGCCATGCCGATGTCGCACAGGCCGTCAATAGCATTCTGCATACCTGTGGTAGAGTCAGACTCCTGTACCTCGATGGTCACGTTGGAGTTCACTGCCTGATAAGCCTCAACCAGTTTCTCCATAACCGGTGTTACGGAAGAGGAACCTGCAACTGTCACAGAACCGCTTGCTCCGTTGCTGGTAAATGCAGCAGCCGCGTCATCGGCCTTGATGTAACCCTCATCCTCGATTACCTGCTGACCCTCAGCGCTCATAATATAGTTCATGAAATCCTGCGCCGCGTCGCTCAGACCTTCTTTGGTCGCGATATTGAACGGACGGGACACCTTGTAAGTACCATTCGCAACATTCTCAGCGGTTGCTTCCACACCGTCGATCTTCACTGCGGTAACGGAATCATCCAGAGATCCAAGGGAGATATATCCGATAGAGTTTACATCCTCAGCTACCGTCTGCATCATAACGGAAGTGCTGTTGGTAACCTTCGCGCCCTGCGTGGTCATATCAACCTCTTCGCCGTCAACTTCCTCGATAATGCCAAACAGCTCCGTGAAAGCTCCTCTTGTTCCGGATCCGTCCTCTCTGGTATTTACCGTGATCTCGCCGGTAGCTCCGGTAGCCGCGTCGCCGCTGCCGCTGTCATCAGATGAGGATCCGCATCCTGCGAAAGCTCCCATTACCAATGTTGCTGCCATAAGAATGGCTGCTGCTTTCTTCAATTTCATAATCTTTCTCTCCTTACTTCACTTCGTGATTTTGCTTTTTGAGATTTCGAATGTTTTCTCTTCTCTTGTTTACAGATTCCATCATACCGACCAAATGTAAAATCCATTATCAGCACTTTGTTAAATCTATGTAAAATGCTGTGGTCATAGTATGGCCGGGATTTTACATTTTATACGGGGTTGCGTTTTTGTCTCTATTTTGACTGTTTCCATAATATAACCTGTAAATGGTTTATTCTGTTGCTGTAATATACTTCGTAAATAGTCAAACAGTATGTGTTATATAATTCTGAGAGACTTCCATCCGGCGCAACCTGGCGATTTGACGGATAAATTTACTCCGCTTGGATGAGTGAAAGTGAAAAACAGACCGTACAAGCAGGGTTTTTAACGGTCATCTCTGTGAATTGGGCAATTTTGACCGTATCAAGGAAGATTGCAACGGTCGTCCCCACAATTTTGGCAATTTTGACCGTATTAAAACAGGATTGGTACGTTCAGAATCAACGGTATTAAAGAAATGACCGTATAAATACGAGTCGTAATACGGTCAGGATTGAAAAATTAAGACAGTGACCGTTGGAACAGGTTATCGACTACGGTCTGGATGAGTGAAAGTGAAAAACAGACCGTACAAGCAGGTTAAATAATACGGTCAGAATCAGAGGCAACAAAAAATGACCGTAAAAGCCCAATATACAGACTTATACGGTCAAAATCAGATCATTCCTATCGCGGCTTGTGGATCTCCATCTGCCGTCCGTTTTCCGAATCATAATAGTCGTCGGCTGTGGAGTAAAAGGTAACCATAATCCGATCCGCGTCGTCGGCAATCCTGAGGACTTCCGTCATCTCGCCGGTCTGTCCCACGGGAACCAGCGGCGCGCTCTCCCGCTCAAAGGTGCTCTCCGACCCGTCATCGTAACTGTAATAGCGCTCCACATCATCGTAATCCTCGCCCTCCACGTCCAGGTAGAGGTCGTACTCCGGCTCCAGTGCCTTGGTGCCCGCCGAAAATACCGGAATGTGCAGCCGATAGTAAGTGTAACCGGCAGTGGCGTTGCCTTCATACATCTGCCCCAGTTCCTCCAGATAGGGGGCGTCGGTCAGCTCCGCCACAGGCATGTCATTGTAGGAGACGCTGGCGTTCTCCCCCTCCATGAAGATGCCGATCGTCCCGATCATCCAGAACAGGTCAAAGAGAGATACCAGCACAATGAGAACGATCAAAACAACTTTACCCGCCGTATGTTTTCCCTGATTCATCTACCGCACCTCCCCCAGCGTAAAGTCTATGGCATAGATCTCCGTCAGATGGCCGTCCGAGATATCCTGCCTCTCCACATATAGCGTACCGCTGTTGGCGTCAGCGGGGATAAAAAAGTAGACATAGCCCCGGGAGGGATCTCCGTACCTGATATTCCATTCGTCGAAGTTCTCCCGGTCGCCCACCAGCTGCTGATGGCTGGGATAATCCATGAAAAGATCTCCCGACAGAGCCTGGGTATAGGTTCCGTCACAACCCACATAAACCATCCCCAGCGGAGACGGATCAAAACTGTATTCCGTCATATTATCCGCTCCCGGACAATGCAGCCAGGCTCCGATCAGCTTTGTTCCCTCGGGAAAATCTCCGGAAGCCTCCGGCCCGGCAATCAGTTCCACCGTCTCCACAGTGATCGTCAATCCCGAATCCTCCTCCAACATAAGAGACTCTCCCAGATCCGCCGGCCGCTCCGTGATCTCCTCCTCCAGCACATCCTCCGAACCGCTGCCTGCCGTGTCCTGCCCGGCCACCAGCACCATGCTGATAATGAAAAGAACAATGCCGATAATAACCAGAATAATCAGGGAGATGAGCAGAGGGCGGTTCGGGTTTTTCTTCTTCTCCCCCTGCCGCCGCTGATACATCTCCTGCTCCGTCCGATGGAAAATGTCCTGCTGGTCATAATTTGGCTGACCATATGTCTGCTGTCCGTCCGACTGCTGCCGGTACTCCTGTCCGCGGTTTCCTCCGTGGAGTTCCTGCCAGAAGGGATCCTGCTGTCCGCCGGAAGCATTGTTTCCCGAAGTTCCCATCTGTCCGTTTCCGCAGGATCCGCCTGTCTGCCGGGAACCCTGGGAAAAATCAGGAGTTGTCTTCTTCACGTTGTTGTAGGTCCCGCACTTCGGGCAGATGCGATAATACTTCTCCTCGTCAAAATTCTTGCCGCAGCTGATACATTTCATACCATCCCTCCCATCCAGACGGGCGAAACCAGCTGTGTGCCGATTTGCGCCGCAAAGGCCCAGCCAATGCCCGCATCTGTACTGATATTTCTATTTTACTATGGATGGCAGGGATGCACAATCAAAAAATATCATTCGATGGAGTTTAGATCCACGCCATTTGTTTCCTTTACCTTCAACAGGAAAATCAGTGTACCTATGATAATACATGGAATGGAAAATACCCCACAGAATACCGCCACATTTTTAAAAATCCCCACACAGATGGAGCTTATGATCATTCCGGCTATTATGACCACAAAGGAGATCACTCCTATTGCTCCGGTAACGGAAAAACGGATTCTTGTTGGCGCGGATTCATTCACTATCATATTTCGAAAATCGCCAACTACCCAAAAACAGGATATGTACAACGCATACATCAATCCAACCAGAAACGGGGCCCATTTCATCATGCAGGAAGCCGCAAACAGCACATAGAAAACGCAGAATCCAATTCCCGCTGCAACAACAATCGGCTTACGTCCCACCTTATCCGCTATCCGCCCGGTCACGATATTAAATACGGCAAATACGAAAGGATAAGCAAATAACGCTGTCGTAATCTGGCTGTCTGACATTCCCGACAAGTACATAATGGACTGATAATAAGAGCTTAACGCCATGGTTGGAAGACTCATCAGTATCCCAACAATCAGCAGAAATTTCAATTGCCTGTTCTTTAAAATATATCTGGCTCCCTCAATGATTCCGACTTTATTTTCCGCTTTTTTCTTTCCTTCTGCGACTTCTCCGGATTCACGTCTGCTAATATCATCCTTCAAAAATCGGATTCTCTTTTCCAGAAACGGATCTGTTTCACGCGCAAATATTACAATAAAAGCGGCAATCACAAGCCCCAGGATACCGGGTACGATAAAGATCAATCTCCATTTTGTCCCGTCATCCCCCATAAAAATCATGCGCAGCAGCGGGAGCATCACACAACCGATGGTCCCTATTCCTTTTGTAACACCGTAAAAGCTCGCTCTCTTATCGTCTGGAGCAGACTCCAGAATGTAGGTAACCTGCATGTCGTGACTGGCAAAAAATGTTGTACAGCACATGCCTACGATATAGACCATAAAATTATTGGACAGAAAGCAAAGAGCCATACCCAAGGAAAATCCAAGCACATTCATTACCAGCAATGGTTTTCTGCCGATACGGTCTGCCAAGGTTTTATAAATTGGCCCAACCAGAGATACAATCAGTGAAAAAATACTCAGAAAACTGAGCTGGGAAAGCCCTTCATTATAGGATAATCCCATTTCTCTGACAAAGAACTCATCCACAACATTTGACTGAATAGAACCATTTACATTTGTAATGGTTTCGTCCACAATATGGATCAATGTTACCACCACTGCGAGCACCCAAATATAACCGCTGATTCTGGGCTTTGCCTTCTTTTTCTCCCACTTTTCCAATTCCCTCTTTTCTTTTACAATAATACTCTGCTGATCTTTCATGTAAAACCCTCCTTCTCTTTATCTCACTTCCAGTTTTATGGTCTTATCCGGTAATCCATCGCTGGAAAAAGTAACATAAATGTCTCCGACCTCTTCCGCGGACCGAATCACGGCTGCCATACGACCATTGCATGTGGTAAAGCTGTCGCCGATATACTTTTCTTCCGTACGGTGGGCCCCGCTTCCCACCGCAAGCAATGTTCCCGCACCTTGTACCTTCACTTTCACAACCCGTTCCTCCGGTTTACAGATCCCATTCTCATCTGTAATCTCCACATCGAGATAGACAATGTCATCTCCTCCGACATCCATGGTCTCTTTTTCCGTCCTGACACTGATGACCGTCTCATTGGATGCAGACACCAGGCGGTCTCTTCCTATTTCATTTCTATTTTCATCATAAGCTACTACTTCCAATATCCCCGCCTCATAGATTACCAGGTATTCTGCGTAAAGATCTTCCAGCGGTTTGACTCCCATGGATTTCCCGTTCACGAATAATTCTACCTCTTTCCCGGGCGACGCGACCCGGACACGGGTTTCTATTCCCTCATATCCCTCGAAAGACCAACTGTCTATGGCATCCGTCGATCTGTACAGCCCTGGAATCATTTCATCCTGTGCGTGTTTCGGATGGGAAACTGCAATATGGGGCTTGTCACGGACACCCCAGGCGATCATGAGATCATATTCCAGGGTGTCCCGGTGTCCGATCAGATCATATAAGCCACATCCTGCTACAATGCAGGGATATGGTTTATTATAATTACCGGCGTTCTCATTATAATCAATCACTCCCACGCCACATTCTCCCAGATATTCCCATCCGGTCCATATAAAATCGCCAATGATATATGGTTGGTTTCTTACCATTTCGATTCGCTCTTTCATATTCATCAGATTTGTCTCCGTCCCCACCATAATGCGGTCCGGATACCATTCATGGTGCTTTTCATAAGATGTTTCTCCATAGTTATATCCGGCGATATCCAGTTCCACGAAAATGCCCTTTGTAGGTCCGTCCGTATTCTCCGGTTTATTGACATTTTTCATATAGTCCGCAAAATCAGCCACCATATTATTGACCAGAACAGAACCGTTTTGATCCGAATCGGGTTCACAAGCTTTCGGGTCAACAACATCAGCCTTGTTCATGACACTGCCACCATAAGCATCCATCCCCTTTCCTTGAGCAGCAAGAATATTCAGCATCAGATTCACACCAAGCGTAACGGGGCGAGAATCGTCGAGTTTGTGACAGAGCTGCGTCATCTCATGCCCATACCGTATCCCCTCCTCTGTACATGTCTCAGAAATCTCGTTGCCGATGGAATACATGATTACCGACGGATGGTTGAAACACTTTCTGATCATTAGTTCCAGATCCTTTTCCCATTCCTCCCGGAAATAAAGCGTATAGCCGTACACACCGGCAGAACCATACCACACGTCAAAGCTCTCCTCCATCACATACATGCCGATCTCGTCACAGGCTTCCAACACCTCTCTGGAACGTGGATCATGGGCGCCTCTGATGGCGTTAAACCCGCCTTCTTTCAGGCGACGGATCCGGCGCAGCGCAGCCTCCTTATATTCCGCGGCCCCCAGAATGCCATTGTCATGATGGATACAAGCCCCGCGCAGCTTTACTACCTGTCCGTTGATCTTCAATCCATAGGAGGCATCCCACTGAATTTTCCGAATGCCAAAGCGCTGCTCCTGCACATCAATCACTTTATCTTTCCGCATCAGGCTGACGCGGACCGTATACAGGTTTGGATGTTCCGCGTCCCAGAGCTTCGCGTCCGGAACCGGTATCTCACACACCGCTCCATGACCCGACGCCACCGTCAGATTCGCCCACAAGATTTCCGTGAGAACCTGAACATCCTCCCTTCCGGTATGTTCCACAGAAACCTCCAGAAGCGCAGGATCATATTCCTTCGTGATGACCTTCACGCCGTCCGGGCGGATATGTTCTCTGTCTCCGGAAATCAGATATACCGGGCGATAAATGCCGGATCCTGAATACCATCTGCTGTTCGGCGTCTGGCTGTTATGTACATAGACCTTTAAAAGATTCCTCTCTCCGATTCTCAGTTTGTCGGTCAGATCCACATAAAAATTGGAGTAGCCGTACACATGGCCTCCCACCTCCTCTCCGTTCAGATATACATGGGAATCCATGAAAATTCCGCCAAAATCCAACATGACAGTCTGATCTTCATAGGAAGGATCTCCGTAGAATTCCTTTTCGTAGTAATAATCCCCTCCCGGATAAAACGCCACAAGAGGACCGTTTTTCAGTTTCGGAATTCTCTCCTCATACTGCATGGCATCATGCGGCAGCCTCACTGCTGTCTTTTCTTCCGGATTTTCTTTTGTATAGAATATCCATCCTCCATTAAAACTTTCTCTTTTCATGTCATCTCCTTTCCATCCTTAATCGTATCAGGATACATTTTCAAGGTCTGTTTTTCTGATTGCAATTTACACAAAAATTTGCTTTAATAAGGTAAATATAATGTGTGTTTTTCACGAATACAATGGCACTATATACGTTGATCCAAATATTACGTATCATTATGCGCTTTCCATCAGAAAGCCATCAGAAAGCAGTTGTTCTTTTTCAGGAGGCGTTGAACGTAAACATGAAGCAGGAAATTATCTTAAAATTGGAAAATGATCTGGAACAGATACAGACTTTTTTGCAACTTCCACGACAATACACCCAGCCCATTACTCTGATGATCATTGAGCAGCAGTCTGATCTTCCGGATGTCATTTCTTATGATTTCTTAAATGAAACGCATATCATTGTAAACTCAACGTCATATAAAACGTCCGACAATGTGCCTCTGCATTCCCACGATTACTTTGAATTTATGTATTTTTACAGGGAAGATATGAACATGCATATAGAAGATCAGGTTTACCATTATTCTCAGGGAGATATGCTGCTTATGAACCGAAACATCCGCCATGCGGAAGTGGCAAGGGAGGGATGGGCAGCAATCTATCTATGCTTGGAGAATCTTTTCTTTCGGGATTATCCAAAAGACTTCGGCTATCTGTTTTCCCGGGGAAGTCAGCTGGAAAATTTTATTATGAAAAACCTGGACAATACTGTGATAAACAAGAAGGACTACATCCATTTCGCCCCCAAGCGTCCCGACGCCGCCGGGCGTCTGGAAGAGCTTCTGCTTCAAATCAGGGATGAGATGAAACTGCATAACAGAAGTATGAAATTTCGGGTTTACGCGTGTATCGTGGAGATTTTTCAACTCTTGGAATCTGGAAGAGCATTTCAGATGAACTATACGAATCTCGGGAATTTTCCAGATACGCGGAAGGCAGAAAAGATTAAACGTCTGATCGAAAAGCATCATGGTCTGATTTCCCGGGAAGAAATCGCAAATATTTTAAATTACTCGCCTAATTATGTTTACCACGTATTTCAGAAAGTCATGAAACGCAGTGTTCAAGATTATTGTCAAGAAGTACAGGTGCGCACCTTTGCGTCAAAACTGGAAAATACAGAACTGAGTATTGATCAGATCTGCAAAGAATGTGGGCAGAAGAACAAAACTCAGTTCTATAAAATATTCAAACGTTTTTATCATATGACCCCCAAAGAGTATCGGGAATACATCAAAAATGCCGGTTCAGAAACTCCGCCGACAACTGGAAAGATTTGACCGGGGATTTGTCCACCCAGTTTTTGTGGCTCTCCAGAACCACCGCGTCAATGCCATTCTCCTTGGCGATGGCGGTCATGCCCTCCAGATCCATATTTCCGTAACCAAGCTCCATGCTGTCCGACTTTAAGATGGAACCGCCCTTTCCCTGCGGACGGCATCCCCGATCATTGATGTGCCACAGCTTCATCCGCTCTCCGAGACGGCGCATCCAGATCTTCGCATCCGCGCCGGTCTCCGTGGGCCAGTAGGAGTCGAACTCGAAGTTAACATATTCCGGATCCGTATTCTCGATGATATATTCGTAGGCCGTCATGTCCGGCGTTACCCGCAGAAACTCACAGTTGTGATTGTGGTAGAGCAGAGAAATTCCCCCCTCCTTCAAACGTTTCCCTGCCGTATTCAGATCCTCCGCCAGCGTCCTGACCGCCTCCCCGTCGGAGTAGTCGAACATATGCATGCCGGTAATGACCACATAATGGGTGCCGAAACTCTCCGCCTCCGCGATGATCTCCTCCGGCGCACGTTTGATGCTGCCCAGATCCTCATGGACACTGACCACCGAAAGCCCGGACTGTCCCATCAGCTTCTTCCAATCCAGTTTTCCGCCGTTTCCCACAGGCATCCCCGCCATCTTCGTGAGAATCTTCACGATAGGCGGCATCTTCTTGATCATAAAGCCGTTGAGCTCGATGCCGTCGTAGCCGGCCTCCTTCATCAGACGCATGGTCTTTAACGCCTGCTCCTCCGTTCCCATTACCGTTCCAAGCTGAATCTGCTGTACCGCTTTTACTGCCATATCTGCTCCTTTCCCTTCTTCTCTTTCGAAATCCCGGATGACGTCTGTCTTTCCCCATCCGGATTTCCCACATCCTTTCTGTTTCATAGAGAAAATTATATTTCCTTTCCGAAAAAGTCTGAACTGTGTTTTTGCTTTTTTGTCTGGTTTTTCGCCCGGAATTTCAGCGCTTTTTGACGCAAAAAAATGATTACAAAAACCAAAAATCTATTGTAATAGGGAAAAAAGTGATTTAATATGAAGACAGAGAATGTTATCATTGGAGCGGTATACCGCCTCCGATACAGAGGAAATGCCACGGAAAGGAGACCACTATGCATTTAAAATCAGACGCGGATATCACAAAATTTCTGCTTACCGTCAAACACTGTCAGTCGGATGTCTTCTATGAGTCGGACGAGGGAGACGTACTGAACCTGGCTTCGACCTTGAGCCAGTATGTCTTCTGTTCTATCGCCAGTCAACCCGATCTCTGGCGCCGCGGCACCATCCGCTGTGAGGCAGAGGCCGATTACAACGCTTTGAAAGATTTCCTGACAGACGAGGAGGATATATGAAAAAAGAGACCAAACTGGCTGTGTTAAAAGAGTTGATCGCCAACAGCCACGATCTCTGCTACAGCGTGTACACGCCGGATTTGAAACTCGTGTCCTCCAGCTGGGACGCTGAGCGCATGGAAGGCATGGATCTGCTTCTGGCCGGCGTCGGGGAAGAAATGCTGGCCTACAGCAAAGACGGGCATTATCCGTTTCTTCTGGACTCCTTTTTAAATATTACCTGGATCGCGGATTTTGAGTGGAAGGAAGACAAATTGTACCGCATTCATATCCTCGGTCCCACTCTGAACAATCAGAATTCCTACGAGGATCTGCGGGACAAACTGGATCGGCGTCATCTGTCCATTCCCCTGAAGCACGCCGTGCTCAAACATCTGAACGCCCTTCCCATCATCGCCAACAACGTCTTTTACGAGTACGCCTTCATGCTGCACTACTGCCTGACCGGGGAGCGGATTACCAGTCAGGATTTTGCACTCCCCAAAGGATCACAGAATAATCCGGAGGAGGAGGTCAAAGACTCCTTCTCCAAGGACCACAACGGGATCTGGCAGTCAGAACAACATCTGCTGGCTATGCTGCGGGAGGGAAATCCAAACTATACGGAGGCCATGGCAGCCTCCAGTTCCCTGAGTTTCGGCGTCAAACATCAGGCGAAAGATCCCCTGCGCCAGGCGAAGAACAATTACATCGTCCTGCTGACCCTCTGCTCCCGGGCATCCATTGAAGGCGGACTGTCGCCGGACATCGCCTATGATCTCAACGATTACTATATGCAGCAGATTGAGAATGCCTCTTCCATGCAGCAGGCAGGGAAACTCTCCAGGGATATGTTGGAGGACTATGTAACCAGAGTGCGCGAGGCCCGAAAAGATTCCGGCATCTCCAAAAGTATCCAGAGCTGCTGTGACTATATACAGAGCCATATCAATGAACGGCTCTCCACAAAGGATCTGGCAGAGCGCACCGGGTATACGGAGTACTACTTTTCCCGGAAGTTCAAGCAGGAGATCGGCTGCGGCATCCGGGAATATATCATGAAGGAGAAGATGGAGCGGGCCAAGGTTTTACTGTCTTCCACCACCATGAGTATCCTGGAGATCAGCCTGGAACTCTCCTTCAGTTCCCGCAGCTATTTCTCCGACACCTTCCAGAAAATCTGCGGGATATCGCCGACGGACTACCGGAATCAAACTTTGAAGATCTGATTTCAGAACTCGCCGACAAGTCCCGATGCGGGATTTTGGTCAGCACTCACTGAGATACTCCTCCAGAATCAGGGCCGCGGTTCCGATGATTTTCTCACAGGGGCGTTTCCGATAATACTCCTGCGTCCGCTTCTCCGGCGCCGGAGCGGAAGCCCCCTCCTTCAATCCCAGCAGCTGACGGCAGACAATGGAACCGTTGATTTCCCGGAAATGCGCTGCCAGCTGCTGGACTCTTTCGTACAGTTCCTTTTTTCCCTCATAATCCTTCGGATTATCATATCCATAGAGGCTGCCCAACACCATAAACATCCCGGAGACTGACCCGCACACCTCCCGCAAACGCCCCATTCCACCACCGAAGGGAGAGGCCAGGCGCAGCATGGTCTTTTCATCCAGACCGATTTCCTCGGAAAAGGCCAGCACCACCGACTGACAGCAGTTGTAGCCATCCCGGAAATTTTTCATGGCACTCTTCGCGTGAGGACTTTTCTCCAGCCGTTCCTGCAGTTCCAGGTTCCGCTGCCGGTCCTGTTCTGCGATTTCCGTTCCCTGTCCTTTCGCTTCCTGTTTCGGATTTTCCATATCTCGCGATTTCCTTTCTCTTCTGTTTCGTATCCCTGAGTGGGCTCTTCCCGATTTCTGTTACGATTCACAGTAACAAATTTCTTTCCCTATTTTATCACACCCGATTTACATATGATATGATATTCCCTAAAATATAGTAAAACAGTTAAGGCACTTTTACATCATATGAATACAGGAGGTTCAAGGACATGAAACAAGTGTACAATCCCTATCTGCCGTCCTACGAGTATGTGCCGGACGGCGAACCCCACGCTTTCGGGGACCGCATTTATCTCTACGGAAGCCACGACCGTTTTAACGGCGGATTTTTCTGCCTCAACGACTATGTGTGCTACTCCGCGCCGAAATCGGACCTCACCGACTGGCGCTATGAGGGTGTCATCTATCGCAGGGAGCAGGATCCGAGAAATCAGAATATCCCTGCGGACGCGAAACGTATGGAATCCTCCATCCCGGGAATGGACATCGTGACAGATCCCGACGAGCAGTTGAATCCGCCGGGAATCCACGCCATGTTCGCCCCGGATGTGGTGCAGGGCCCCGACGGCAGGTTCTATCTCTACTACTGTCTGGACTGTCTGCCCGAGATCGCCGTGGCTGTCTGTGACACACCCGCAGGAGCCTATGAGTTTCTCGGATTCGTCCGCCACGCAGACGGCAGTATCCTGGGCCGGCGGGAGGGCGATCTCTTCCAGTTTGATCCCGGCATCTTCGTGGATGACGACGGAAGCATCTACCTCTACTCCGGCAACGCCCCCATCAACCCGGATGCGGTCATCGAGGGCTTCCTTCAGGGGTCCACAGTCATGACTCTGGAAAATGACATGCTGACCTTAAAGAGTGAGCCCAAGGCCCTGATGCCCGACGTCCGCAACAGCGCCGGCACCGGCTACGAGGGGCACGAGTTCTTCGAGGCAAGTTCTATCCGAAAGATCAACGGAAAATATTACTTCGTGTACTCCTCCGTCCAGAGTCACGAACTCTGCTACGCCATCAGCGACAAACCGGACGAGGGATACACCTTCGGCGGCACCCTGGTGGATATCGGGGACGTCTTCTTAAACGGCCGGGAGGCAAGAGACGCCGTCAACTGTGTGGGCAACACCCACGGCGGCATCGAATGCGCCGACGGACAGTGGTATGTCTTCTACCACCGCCAGACCAACCGCACCAACTACAGCCGTCAGGCATGCGCGGAAAAGATTTCGTTCGACGAGAACGGTCACATTGCCCAGGCGGAGGTTACCTCCTGTGGCCTGAATGACGGACCGCTTCCCGCAAAGGGAACATATCCGGCCTATATCTGCTGCCATCTGACCATGGACGGAAGCAACACCTACTCCCATCCCCTGGCCATGGGCGACCAGTTCCCCTATCAGACTCAGGACGTAAAAGACATCACGCCCGACGGAACCGGCTTCCCGGAGACCGCGGTAAAAGATGCCGCCTTTCCGGTACAGTACGTGAAAAATATGCGGGATAAGGCTACGATGGGATTCAAGTACTTTGACTGCAAAGGCGTGAAAAAGATCACGCTGACTCTGCGGGGAAGGGGCTCCGGCCATATCATCATTACCGATGTAGCCGGCGCGGCGCTGGCAAAAGATCCCTCCCACAGTTTCGGAGACATCCCCGTTTCGGTGGATTCCTCCGACTGGGTAACGATTACCGGCGAGACCACACTCCGCGACGGAGTGCACGCCCTCTACTTTACCTGCATGGATTTCGAGGGCAGCGTCGATATCGCCCAGATTTCCTTCTGAATAAAATTGCCGGTGCGGGGCGAAAAGCGCTCCGCATCCGGCAGTTGTTGTTCTTACATCTTGTAGGTTCCGGCGGACAGCGTCTCGCGTCTTCCATCCGGAAGAATAACCTCCGCCGTCACATTGGAGGGGATCGTAAACTCATAGCTTACCTGATCTCCCTCATATTTCCAGCCGCTTACGATGGTTCCCACCGGGGAGTCGTAGGCGGCTTTTGCGTACTGCAGTGCCGGATAAGGCTTCGGAGCGATGGTCACTTTGCCATTTTCCAGTCGAATACCGCAGACGCCGGAGAACAGCCATCCGCAGACTGCTCCGTAGGAATAGTGATTCAGAGAATCGTGAACTGTCCCATCCTCACGGACACCGTCCCAGGTCTCCCAGATCGTGGTGGCCCCCTTCTTTACCTCGTAGAGCCAGCTGGGGCAGGTATCCTGGAGCAGCAACCGGTAAGCGGTGTCGAGATAGCCGTACCGGGCCAACACCACCGGCAGGGAGGGCGTGGAGAGGAAACCGGTATTGAGATGATAATCGTTCTTGATGATCAGCTCGTTCAGGTCTGCTGCCGCCGTCTTTGCCTCCTCATCGGTCAGGAAGCCGAAGGTAATGGCACGCACATACTCCGCCTGGCGATCGGACTCGATCTTTCCGTTGTCCGTGGCGATAAAGTGGAAAGCTTTCGCCGCGTTCTCGGCAATATCCCGGTAGAAGGCCGCGTCCTCCTCCTTCCCGAGAATCTCCGCGATCTCGGAGAGCATTCGGGCGGAGCGGGAGTAGTAGGCGGTGCTGACCTTGTACTGAGGCTTCGCCATGGCCATCTGAGCTACCATGCCCGGCTCGCACCACTCGCCGTAATCCACACCGGTCTCAATGGTGTAGGTGTGCCAGGGATTGTTTTCAAACTGGCTGGGGCTGTCCGGTTTGTTTGCCCGGCTCTGCAGGAACCGCATCCACCCCTTCATCATCTCATAATTTTCCTCGAGGATCCGCACATCGTCATACCGCTTGTAGAGCGCGTAGGGGACGATAATGCTGGCATCTCCCCAGGCCACGGAGCCGGAGAGCATATCCGAGAAGAAGGTGGGTACGTTGTTGGGCGGCGCAATGTTGACCACTTTGCCGTCCTCCTTCTGGTTCAGCCGGCACTCTCCCAGCCATTTGCGGATGACGGGATAGCAGTCCTCCAGATAGATACCCGTGTCCACAAACACGCCCATATCCCCAGTCCAGGCCGCACGCTCTCTGGTGGGGCAGTCGGTGGGCACATCGCAGAAATTGGATTTCTGGCTCCAGATGCTGTTGTGTACCAGCTGGTTCACATCGGCGTTGGAGCAGGTAAAGGTTCCCGTCTGGGCCATCCTGGAGTACACCGCAATGGAGGTAAAGGAAGCGCCCGACAGATCCACATCCGTCTCAATTTTCCCGTAGCGGAATCCCCAGATCGTGAACTTGGACTTGTAGTGGTTTTCGCCCTCCTTGCAGATGAACTCCACCCGCTGTTCGGTACCGCCCTCCTTGTTCCGCTCCCGATCCTGGAAGTTTTCCGCGGTAAAATTGCCGTTCTCATCCAGCGTCTCCCCGTGGTGGATCACAATCTTCTGGCCCTCGTGGGCGTTTACCGTAAACTCGATGTAGCCGGCCAGGTTCTGTCCGTAGTCCACAACCGTATCCCCGTTTGGCGTCGTGATGATTTTTCCCTCAAAACGCTCCTGTTCCAGAATCGGCACAGAGTTGGAACATGCCAGATTGTCCGTCCCGAAATCCTCCACCTTGACCTCGTGCCATCCGGTAAGCTCCTCCATGCGGGCGTCGTATACCTCGCCCTGCTGCATGTCATCCTCCCGGATCGGTCCCTGTTGGGTAGCCTCCCAGGTCTCATCGGAAATGCACACCGGTCTGCCGTCCTGTTCCAACTGGAAATACAGCGCCACATCCTCCCCGTAAAGGTTCCGATCGCCGTCCACGCCGGAGCAGCTGCGATACCAGCCGTCTCCAAGAATGACCTGCACGTCGTTTGCGCCATCCTTTACCAGATCCGTCACGTCGTAGGTCTGATAGGGCAGCTTCTTTCCATAAGTCCCGGCTCCCGGCGCCAGCACGAAATCGCCCACGCGCTGTCCGTTGATCCAGGCTTCATAGAGACCGTGCGCCGTGATATACAGGCGGAAAGCACCGCCTTTTTCCACGGTAAAGCTCTTTCTCAGATAGCTGGCAGGCTTGTGCACCGTCGGGTCGCACTCCAGTTCCGGGTTGATCCACTTTGCCGTGAAAGCGCTCCGATCCAGAACCCCCATCTCGAAGAAAGCCCCCTCACTCCAGTCGCCCGCTTCTCCATTCTCATCCCAGAGACGCACGCGCCAGGTTACCCGCTGACGGTCCTTTGCCTCTGTTCCCAGGAAGGCGTTCATCTTGTCGCTCTCCACTTTGCCGCTGTTCCAGATGACCGTCCCGTCCGCCTTCGCCTCGATCTCATAGGCGGTCTGTTTTACGCCTCCCTGGCAGATCCAGGAGAGGGACGGCTTTGTGATGTCAATCCCCAGGGGATTGTCCAGCTGTTCCGTTCTCAGTTTTATCGCTTTCATATGTATCTTTCTCCTCCTTAAACGTTCTCCGGTTCCCTGCAATCTTCGAGGATTTTGCTGCCGTCGGATCGCGCCAGGTTGCCGGGACATTTTTTTCTGCATCAAATATATGCCGCCCTGAAAAATAGGGTGGCATATTTTTTGATTTTTTGTCCGTTATTTTGTTATGTTTTTTACTGTTTTTCTCCGACGTTCTTCACGCTCAAATTTTCCTCCCAGAACGCCACAGCCTCATCCAGCCATCCCTCGGCGGCCTTTCCGGTAGCCAGTCCCCAGCCGTGAGCATTTCCCGGATAGACATGGTACTGGCAGGGAATTCCCCGCTTCTTCAGCTCCTCCACCATCATCGCGGAATTCTGGATCGGCACCGTATTGTCCGCCTCACACTGCCAGATATAGGCGGGAGGGTAATGCTCCGTTACCTGCTTTTCTATGGAGTAAAGATCCCGAAGCTGCTGATCGGCGACGTTCCCTTTTCCGAGAATCCGCAGTCTGGAGCCCTTGTGGGCATGTTTTCCCATGGTAATAACCGGATAGGCCAGGATCATTGTTCCCGGCTTCGGCAAATCGTACTTTTTATATCCAAGGCTCTCCGTCCCGAAGCTTGCCGCCAGATGACCGCCTGCGGAAAATCCGGTTACCGCGTAACCCTCCGTCTCCACCTGAAATTCATCAGCGTGGGCCAGTATGTAAGAGACCGCATTGGCCAGATCCTCCATAGGATTCGGAAAATGGGCCTTCTCGCCTGTGCGGTAATTGACCACAAAAGCGTGATATCCCTTCTTATTAAAAGCTTCCGCCACCGGAAACGCCTCCACGAAGGAGCAGACGCTCTCATATCCGCCGCCGGCACAGATGACCACAAAAGGCGTCTTTCCCTCCACCGGGAAATGAAAGAGCACGCGCTGCTTCAAAGACGGATCTTTCTGCGCCTCCTTCTCATCATAAATCGGATAGAAGAGTTTCTCTCCCCTCTGCCGCAGGTTTTTCATATACTGAAATCCGCTGACCATGCTCTCCACGGACCATACCTTGTCGAACACCTTCAACGGCAGCATTCGCATCAGTTTGTTTTTCACGAACATTTCCGGAAAAAGAAATTCCTGAAACTCCGCGAAATCTTCATCTGCCAGTATCTCTCTTATCTTTGTCTTGTCAGTAAACATATTCTTGCCTCTCTCAAAAAATACTACCATTTTCTCGACCGTATTGTCCCTTGCTACCGGCATCGCCTTATCCTACACCCCAAGGCAGCCAATGGGAACCACATATACACCGTCCCCTCGGCGAAAGGCATAATTTCCGGTCCCGGTCAGAACCATAAGAAACGCCGGCTGTTTCATCTTATCTGTATCAATCTTATCCCGCAATTTTTTCAGCGTTTCCGCGCCATGCTCCACAGCACTGTCGCCTCCCAGCTTGATCTCGATCAATCCGTAAGATCCATTTCTCAGATGAACCACTGCGTCACATTCCAGCCCCGTTTTGTCCCTGTAATGGTATACGGTTCCCCCTAGCGCGTCCGCATAGACGCGGAGATCCCGCACGCACATAGTCTCAAACAGGAATCCGAAAGTCTCAAGATCGCCGATCAGATCCTCCGGTCCCAGCCCCAGTGCCGCTACCGCAATAGACGAATCTACAAAATATCTGGTATCTGACGTGCGGACCGCTGTTTTGGATCTCAAATTCGGATTCCACGCCGCCATTTCCTCAATAACGAAAATCTTTTTTAACGCTGTAATATAGGAATAAACGGTATCCACATCCAGTTGATCCACATCGTTTACCGCCATATCGTCCCGCAGCACCCTGTTCGAAATCTGCGTACCCTGATTTCTCGCATAAGAACGCATCAGTGCTTTTACCCTCTCTGCGTTTCTGGCAACTCCATCTACACGGGAAATATCTGTATTTACAATAGCGTCATAATAATCATATGCCTGTTCCAGCGCAATCTCATCTTCATAATAAGTTGCCCTCGGCCAGCCGCCCCGACAAGTAAGAAACGCAATTTTCTTCAAGTCCAATCGATTGATTGCACCGATCTCCTGCGGTGTCTGAAACAGTTCTGACAGCCGAATCTGTCCCGTTGACTCTCCGGATTCCCAAAGACTCATGGGACGCATCAAAACCCAGGCAAACCGTCCGGTCCCTGTATGATGGATTGTACTTCTATCCGCAGGAACCGCCGATCCGGTCAGGATAAACTGCCCGTCCATATCCCGATGATCCACTTCATAACGCACCGCATCCCAAAGTTTTGGCGCGATCTGCCACTCATCCAAAAGTCTCGGCGTCTCTCCCTCCAGCAGAAGTTTTGGACTGATATCCGCCAGAGAAAGATTCTGCCGCTCGTTTTCAGGATCAGACATATACAGAGCACTCGCGGAAAGCTGCTCCCCCGTGGTAGTTTTCCCACACCACTTGGGGCCTTCAATGAGAACCGCTCCCTTACCCCTTAATTTTTTTCGGATCATTTCATCCGCAACTCTACGCTTATATTCCTTCACATTACCTACCGTCCTTATTCTCACAGATATTGTGCAGCAATACTTACCATTTATACTTCACACGAAAACAATACCACAATTACACCTGTTTTTCAACGTCATTCGGTAATTTGGCTCTCTTCTATTCGGCAATTTGGCTCTCTTCTATTCGGTAATTTGGCCGATTTTCATTCGGTAATTTGGCTGTCTCCCGATTCCAGCCGATAGCGTCCCCGGCCAATCTTTCGGATCCTGCCTTCCGCGAGGAGCTTGCCCAACACCCTCTGCAGCTGGCGTCGGCTGCAGCGCAGACGCAGCAGCGACTCCTCGATCCCCCGCAGCTCATGTTCCGGCGACACGCTGCGCAGGTAAAACAGCACCCGTTCCTCCACCGAGGAGGAAATCGTCTCCTCCATGGAAAAATGTTCCAGCTTGTCGGCGAAGGAGCGCAGAAGGCGATGAAGAAAACGGATATCCTGATCCAGACACGCCCGGTATTTGGCAACATCCAGGGACACACACACCGTCTCTGTCCTCGCCTCCACGAAGAAGGGAGAAATCCCGTTACAATATTCCACATCTCCCAGCATACCGGGAGCCGTCATGAAATTGATCGGGGAAAAACTGCCGTCCGCCCGGATGCCGTAAATCTGCACCGCTCCCTCCACGAGAAACAGAAGTTCCCGCAGCGGCGCATCGGGGGAGGCGATAATCTCTCCCTTCGCGAAGCGCCGGGCCCCGAAGGACAGATCCCGAGTGTCAAATGTGTCCCGGATATGTTCCGCTTCCACCCACGCGTCAATCTGCGCTCTGTCCTTTATCTCCCGCATCCGTCCGCCCTCCTTTTTCTCCATTGTGCCACATGGCACAGAAAAAAACAATCTTTTCCACTATACTGACTGAGATAACAAAAAGAAAACGAGGAAGTATATCATGGAAAACAAACTTTTCACGGAAGAAAAAATCTCCATAGCTTACATTCGGCTGGCCATGCCCCTGGTTATGAGCATGGTGGTGTCCCTGGTCTACAACCTGGCGGACACCTTTTTTGTGGCCCAGACCAACAACACAGCTCTGGTGGCCGGCGTCTCCCTGGGCGCGCCGATCTTTACGCTGCTGATGGCCTTCGGTAACATCTTCGGTCAGGGCGGAAGCTCTCTGATCTCCCGACTGCTGGGCCAGCAGAACCCG
>ERZ1643246.181-NODE-181-length-82047-cov-15.236730_pt1 | contig 82047 bp, 82 predicted proteins | sample MGYA00579265_ERZ1643246 | MGnify/ENA primary metagenome ERZ1643246 (study PRJEB29033, sample SAMEA4952261) | chicken gut metagenome | biome: Broiler Chicken; feature: Gastrointestinal Tract; material: Caecum | place: Ireland | collected 2018 | study: Broiler...
CCAGGTTCTTGGACAGAGCGGAAGTATTGGTGTTGTAGTTACGGTAGGCGTTCATAGCCATAATATTGTGCTGAATACGCATAGAAAATTTCCTCCTTGAAGATTGGTCAAGGCAAGATCCTTCTCGCCCGCCGGAAGTTGGGTCCGTCCGCCCCCGCAGGCCTTTACGGGGTGGCCGGACTCTGGTTCAGAGCACAGGGGCCGCGGCCCCAAATACCCTTCATTGCTTACTTCGTCCACTTTCCAGGGAAATTAAGCCCTTTTTCAAAAATTTTTTAAAAAGATCCGGCTTCACCAACAAGGTGAACCGGATCTCTACTATAATTCATAAGGTATGCCGGGGAGACTCCATCACCGTCTTGCAGGCATAGATCACCTGAGTAACCAGGGCAGAGTCAAACTTGGCCTGATAAAAGCTCAGCAGCGGAGAAAGTGAGGCTCTGGAAAGCACCACATACTTGGCAGGCAGACGGCTGAGCGCCAGCGCCCGCACATCAGCCACACAGCGGGGACAGTCACACAGCCCAAACAGCTTGATATACTTCCGCAGCGGCTCCTCCACCAACTCCTCCATAACATTCAGATATACCGCCCCGTCAGGCAGGGGGATCCCTGGTCCCTCCGGCTGAAGCGGCTGGGCGGTGGCCGGTTCCGCCTCCGGCACTGCTTCCTGCTCCGGTTCAGGCAACACCTCCGGCTCGGATCTGAGTTCAGGTGCGGCCTCGGGCATCTGTTCCGGCTCCTCTTCCGGCTCCGGCCCCGCTTCTGGCTCTGGCAGCAACTCCGGCGCCGGTTCTGGTTCCACTTCTGGCTCCGGCTCCACTTCTGCCTCTGGCAGCAGCTCTGGCGCCGGTTCCGGCTCCGCCTGGGCCAGTTCCTGATTCAGAGACTCCGTCAATGCCTCCCGGATGGTCTCTGACAAAGCCTCGTTGTTAACCCGGGCCACCTCCAAAATAGGCGGAGCCACCCGCCGCTGTCCAGACGGAATCCCTGTGGCCGGGGTCTGGACCGACTCGCTCTGTGTCTCCTTGGGGGGCTTGCTGGCCTCCGAAGGGCTGCCCTCCTGCTGGCTGGTGGCCGGAGAAGTCTCCGGCTTGGCGGCTGCCTGGGGCTCATGGGCTCCACCGCCCGCCAACAGACTGAGTACGTGGTCGGTTTTACTGCTGCGGCCGTTTTTCTTCCCCGCCATTATGCCTTACCTCCCGCTTGACTGTTCCGGGGAAACCAGCGGCCGGCTACCTCGTCGCACAAATCCTGAAAATCCTGAGAGGGCTTGGCGGAGGGGGCGTAATCCACCACACTCAGCCCATGGGCCGGGGCCTCCGCCACCGCCACGCTCCCCCGGATCTTGGTCTCAAACACCCGGGTACCCAGCTGGGCGGCAATCTGTCCCGCCAGCTCCAGCACCTCCCGGTTCAGATTGAACCGGGCACTGTACCGGTTGAGCAGAATCCCCAGCACCTCCAGCCGGGGATTGTAATAATCCTTCACGCTCTCGATGGTCTCCTTAATCTGAGATACCCCCAGCAGGCTGAGCACCTCCGGCGCCATGGGAATAATCAGGCTGTCCGCGGCCACATAGGCATTCACCGTCAGCAGATTCAGCGCCGGCGGGGTATCCACAATAATAAAGTCATAGTCCTGCTCCACTTTGGACAAGGTGTTTTTCAACAGAAACTCCCGGCCCGGCCGGTTGAACTCCAGCTCCGCGCCGGACAACAGAATATTGGAGGGCAGCAGATCACACACTTCCGTATGGGAGAGCGCCTCCCCCGGCTCCACTTCCCCACGGAATACATCAAAAATAGTCGCACAGTGTTCAATATCCAACCCCAGACTGAAGCCCAGGCTGCCCTGAGGGTCCAGATCCACCCCCAACACTCTGGCCCCGCGCTGGTGCAGCGCGCTCAGCAGCGCCGCTGCCGTGGTAGTCTTGCCTACCCCTCCCTTCTGGTTGGTGATGGCAATCACCGAAATTGACATATCGATGCCCCCCGTCTCCGCCCCAGGGGCGGCAAACTTGCGCGGAAAACTTGAAAAAAAATGAATTCTCTCTTATCTTTTTGCTGTGTTGGACGATATAGATGGTGAGAGAATGTTTTACCGCTTTTTTCAATCATTGTACCTAAAAGGTCGTTTCTTGTCAACATGACACTATAATGAAGTATCTACGTTTCGTTATTTTAGAAAGGGTGTGAAGGAATATGGCGTCAGTCAACAGTCTGTCCGGTTCCAGCAGTTCCTCCAGTATTTACGGCAATCGTACTTACAATATTATTTCCGGTCTGGCCAGCGGTCTGGACACCGAGGAACTCATTTCTGGTGTGGTACAGAGCTATCAGCAAAAAATCCAGTCCCTCAATCAGAAGAATACCAAACTCCAATGGAAACAGGAGGCATATCAGAGTATTTCCGACAAGCTGGTGGAATTCTATCGGAACTACTCCTCCTATGTCTACTCCAACACCAACCTGGCCAGCTCCAGCTTCTTTGACAAAGCGGTGATCACCACTGCCAACGGTACCAACGCTGGTTTGATCTCCGCCTCCGGCAAGACCAGCAGCAACGTGATCATCAATGCTGTCAACAAGCTGGCCGCCGCCGCCAAATACACCGCCTCCAGCGACGGTCTCGGCGGCACAAGCACCGGCAAGGTCACCGCTGGAGATAAAATGGAGTATCTGGACTCCAATGTGGAGCTAAGCAATCTCTCCGGCTCTCTGACCCTCAACTACGGCAGCCGCACTGTGTCTATCGACTTCGGTGAACGTGAACTCTATACAAAGGCCGACGGCAGTCTGGATACGGAAGCGCTGGAAAAGGCCATCGCGGTAAAGCTGAAAGACCAGCAGATCTCCACCAGCTCCGGTTCCGTGGTCACCGCCGACACCATGATCGGCGTGGATGTCAGCGCAGATGGCAAGGTGTCCTTCACCGATAAGTCGGGCGCAGGCAATAGCGTCTCTATCGCCTACGCCTCCGGCTCCTTGTCCGACAACATCACTGATTTGGACGGCGCAATCGAGGATAAGTCCTCTTCCTTCCAGCTGACAGACGCTGTGGTCAAGGACGCCGCATCTGAGAAGCCCATGGCGGACTACCTCGCCGGCCAGTCTCTTACTTTCACTTTGGACGGCAAGAGCACTACTATCAAACTCCCGGAAATCAAGACGGGCACGGGCACTGCCAATCAGGATTTTGTTGACGCTCTGAACACAGAACTGGGCAAGGCCTTTGGTGCCGACAGTTCTGGCAAAAATCGGGTATCTGCATCTCTGGTGGACGGTAAACTCTCTTTTCAAACCAACGAAGGGTCCAGTCTCTCTGTTACCGCTTCCACCGAGGATGTGGGCGACGTGCTGGGCATTGGCTCCGGCCTGAGCACTTACTTGGACACCGCCAAGACCCTTGGTGAACTGGGCTTCAGCTTCGACGGTCTTACCGCCAACAGCAATGGAAAGTACGATCTTGTGATCAATGGCGTCACCATCGGCTCTTATGATAAAGACACCGAGTTTAATACCATCATCAACAACATCAATGCCAACACTGAAGCCGGTGTCAACGTCAGCTACTCTAAGACTACCGGTCAGTTCATCTTCACCGCCAAGGATACCGGCGCAGGCGGACGGATAGATATCCAGGCCGGCGGGCTGGCCGGTAAGCTCTTTGGCGCCACCATGGATAAGAACGGCGAATTGCTGCCTGACGTAAGCGATCGGTACGACAAGGGTGTGGACGCCGAGATCAACGTCACCATCAACGGCCAGAATATGAATCTCACCCGGTCCTCCAACAGCTTTGATCTGGACGGGATGCAGGTTACCGTCAGCGGCACCTTTAACGAGAGTGTGAAGACAGAAGATGCTGCCAATAAATTGGACCCTGCCGACAAGGTCACCTTCACCAGCAAAACCGATGCCGACACTATCGTGGACGCAGTGAAAAAGATGGTGGAAGATTTGAACGCCATCATCAAAGAAGTAAAAAGCGCCTATTCCGATGCTCCGCTCAAACAGTCCGACAATAAAACCGGCTACGAGCCGCTTACGGATGAAGAAAAGGCGGACATGAGCGAAACCGCTATTAAAAATTATGAGGAAAAGGCTAAAACTGGCATCCTGTTTATGGACAGAGATCTCTCTGCCTTGTATAATGATTTGCGAAATGCTATCTCCTCCAGCGGCGCAGACGGCGTCACCCTGCGCTCTATGGGCATTGAGACCTCTTATTCCGACGGCCTGACCACCCTTACCTTTGATGAGCAGAAATTCCGCCAGGCTCTGGAGAATGATCCGGACAAAGTCCAGGAGGCCTTCACCAAGAGCAAGGAGAACGGCGCCGCCACTGACGGTCTGATGGCCACTCTTACTTCTATCACCGATAAATATGCTGCCACCAGCGGCGATGTAAAGGGTATTCTCATCGAAAAGGCCGGCTCCAAGTACTCTCCCACTGCCGCATTGGATAACGAACTGCTGAGGCAGATGAAAGATGTGGAGGAAGAGATCACCAAGTGGCAGGATAAGATGTCCAACAAGGTGGATTACTACACCAACAAATTTACCCAGCTGGAGTTGCTCATCAATCAGATGAATTCCCAGAGCTCCGCTTTGGCGGGCCTGATGGGCGGCTAAGTCTAGATTACGCCGAGAGAAAGGAAGCTGAACCATGGATATGCGAGGCTATCAGCGCTACCGGGAGGATGCGCTGAATACCATGACTCAGGGCGAGCTGCTGCTGTTGCTCTATGATGAGCTGGTCAAGCGGCTGATGCAGGCTGAGATTACTCTGTCCAAGGAGCAGTATCCTGCCTTTGAGGTAGCGGTGGATAAGGCGGTAGCCATCATCCGCTACCTGGACGACACGCTGGACCGTCAATATCCCATCAGCAACCAGCTGACCCGCTTGTACGAATACTTCTGCTACGAGCTCAGCCGTGTAAAAAACGGCCGCAACCAGACGGAGCTGGAACGGGTCAAACATATGGCCAACGAGCTGCGCGACAGCTTTCGGGAGGCCGTGAAGCACACTTCAGAGTAACAGGGGGCGCCTATGCTAAGCCAACAAGTCCTCTCTGCCGCATCCGCGGCGGAGAGGCAGATGTATCTTGCTCTGACTGAGGTGGAGGACCTGACCCAGGAGCTGGCTCAGGCGATTGAGCGCCAGGATCAGGTTTCCGTGCGGCTCTTCCTCTCCCTCCGGCAGACGCAAATCAACCGGCTCACCGAACAGAAGGCGCTGCTGCAGCAGCTTTGCAACCAGCTGCCAGCGGAGTCGGCCGCTCTGCTGCAAGGGATCCTCAGCGGCACACCGCCCTCCTCCTGTCCCGAGGCGGAGGAGCTATCCCGACAGGTGGAACGCAACCGCATCCTGCTGGAGCGCGTACTCCGGGCCGATCGCCGCTCCAGCCAGAGACTGTGCGGCGGGGATTCCTTTTACGGCACGCGGTAGCCGTGCTCCATAGCGGCGTTTGCACAACAAATGCCCCCTGTTTTTCAACAGGGGGCGCTCGTTGGTTATTCCACTTTTTCCAGCACGGAGAATCTCCAGAGGGGTGCGCCGCTGGTACGGCTGGCGGACAGCTCGTCCAAAATCAGCTGAGGGTCCCAGGCAGCCAAACTTCTCTCCCGGCTGTTGGGATCGGCCACCAGAACCTTTCCCTCCAGGGTGACGCCCCGTAGCAGAATAAAATGGCCCCGGTTGGTAAAATGCCCTTTTCCCATCAGCGCCACAAACATGTGGCCTGAAGCCAGGTCCCATCGGAGTTCGTCTGCCGTCAAACTGAGGCTGCCTTCCGCGTGCAGGCCGTAATCGGCCGCCATTCCCTCCACGATGGAGAGGTAGGAACCGCTGCCCGGCGCGCAGTAGCCGCTCTCATAGGCGGCCTGGGCCGCCTGGATCGGGTCCAGTAGCGTGTCCTCCATGGAAGAGATCAGCATGGCCATGGATGTGGGGCCGCAGCCATACCCCCGAATGGAATCTGGGCCGTAGGAGCCCTGGGCCCAGGGTTCTTCCCCCTGGTTGAAGTACACCGTCTCCACTACGCCGCCGGTGAGGATCTCCAGCTCTCCCCGCTGTATAAACTCTGTTACCGCAGGGTCTTCCACCGGCGGGGGGCTGGCCTCCACCGGCTCGCTGACAGCCTGGCTGACTGGTGTTTCAGAGGGCTGTTCGGAGGGACGGACCGCCGCCGCCGCCGATTGGACCCACTCCTTGCCCCGGTCCATCGCTTCCTGCGCCATGGCCTGCACCGGTTCCGTAATCTGGTCGTAGAGGTCGGGCGCCGCGAAACGGCATACCAGCAGCTCCGTCCCCAGGATACAAATCAGCGCCAGCAGGATCAGTCCTATGACCCAGGGAGCCTTGTGCCGTTTCTTTGCCCTTCGCAATCGCCTCATCTCCTTTATCAGGTAGTATAGGGTGATTATAGCAAATTATTCGCTGCTTGTATATAAAAAGGAGCTTTTTATGCCGCAGATTCGTTTGGAGGGTGTGGGAAAAGATTACCTCCAGGAGCCGGACAGGCGGATTCTTCACGCCGTTCGGGAAATTGATCTTACCATTGAGCAGGGAGACTTTGTGTTCATTACCGGCAGCAGCGGCGCCGGAAAGAGCACCCTGCTCCAGCTGCTCTCCTGCGAAATGCAGCCCACACACGGCGCCGTTTATCTGAATAATATCAATGTCACCGCCATGTCCCGCCGACAGCGGGAGCGGCGGCGGATGTGCTTCGGCTACGTGCCTCAACTTCCCACGCTGGTCCGCAAGCGCACCATTGAGCAGAACCTGTCTGCTGTGGCCGCTCTCCGTCCGGACCGCAGCCAGAGCCTTACCGCCCGGATCCAGAAGGCTCTGCGTCTGGTTGGTCTGGGAGACGTGCTGCAGCGTTATCCTGTGGAACTTTCCCAGGGGGAGTGCCGCCGGGTGGAGCTGGCCCGGGCCATCATCAACAATCCCGAGGTGTTGGTGCTGGACGAACTGACGGCCAACCTGGATGAGGATACCGCCTGGGACCTGTTCCTGTTCCTCTCAGAGGTCAACCACCTGGGCACCACCATCGTAATGGCCAGCCATGCCAAAAACTTTGTCAACCTGATGCGCCGCCGGGTGATCACCCTGGTAGACGGACGCATTCTGGGCGATGTACAGAAGGGCCGCTATGGCGACGTGGTCTGAGCCGCTTCCCTTTGCAAATTCCGGCCTGCTTTTTCCGACAGACCGCATATATAGATAGCACCTTTAACTTTCAGGAGGATATAGCATGAAAAACATAAAAGTCGGAAGCAAGATCTTATTCTCGGTTATTGTCACATTGGTTCTGTCCCTGATCATGATGTGCATTTCCATCCGCACCATCCTCGTTGTCCGCGACAACTATCTCAGCCTGCTGGACAATCAGATTGCCATCACCGACGCTGTTCAGGAGAGCGAATCCGAGGTCAATGCCGTTGCCCGCCAGCTGCGGGACATGGCGCTGTTTGGCTACAGCACCACCACGGTCAGCAATATTGAGACCTCTATCGCCACCATTGACGAATCCATCAATACCATCCAGAAGCTCTATACCGGAACCGATGGGCTGGATGATACGTATATCCAGAAGATCCAGGAATGGGAGTCCTCCTTTACCAATATCGATAATGCGCTCCAGACCGGCAACATTGATGAGGCCCGGCAGCTCATCCAGAACGAGTGCACCCCCAGACTGAACGCCGCTGTGGAGGCGGGACACAACCTGATGAACCAGGTAACGGCTGACGGCACTCAGGTCGCCAACAGTGCCACCGCCACCAGCACCCGGGAAATCATTATTCTGGTCGTCCTCATGGTCATCACCGTGGCCGAGGGCATCGCCCTGAATATGTACGTGGTGCGCTCCATCGTGCGCCCCCTGCGGGAGGCCGAGGAGGCCGTTGTGGCCTTCAGCCAGGGCAACCTGTCCCATACGCTGCACTATGAATCCGGCGACGAGATCGGCGGCATCTGCGACGCCGTACGCACCTCTCAGGATATCCTGCACAACACCATTGAGGATATCGTTACCATCACCAAGAAGCTGGCTGACGGCGATCTGTCCGCCAGCACCACCCAGGACTATCCCGGCGAGCTGGCCCCCATCAAGGAGAACCTCGAGTACCTGCTGAGCCAGCTGAACGACACCATGAGCAGCATGCTCCAGGCCGCCGACCAGGTGGCCGCCGGCGCCGATCAGGTGTCCAACGGCTCCCAGGCCCTGGCTCAGGGCTCTACCCAGCAGGCCAGCGCCGTGGAGGAGCTTTCCGCCACCATCAACGATCTGGATCACTCCGCTCAGGAGAACCGGAACACCGCCAAAACCGCCAAGGAGAAGGCCGACCAGGCCTCCGATCAGGTGCGCATCAGCAACGAGCGTATGCAGGAGATGCGCAAGGCCATGAGCGAGATCCTCACCGGCCAGAAGGACATCGGCAAGATTATTGAGACCATTGAGAATATCGCCTTCCAGACCAACATTCTGGCTCTGAACGCCGCGGTAGAGGCCGCCCGGGCCGGCAGCGCCGGCAAGGGCTTCGCCGTGGTGGCCGACGAGGTGCGCAACCTGGCCTCCAAGTCCGACAGCGCCGCCAAGCAGACCAAGAAGCTGATCGAGTCCTCCATGAGCGCGGTGGAGCGGGGCGGCGAGCTGGCCGAGGATGTGGACGCCAACATGCAGAAGACGGTGGAGTACGCCACCGTGGCCATTGAGTACATGGATCGCTTGGTTGAACGCACCATTTCCGAGGCGGAGGCCATTGCTCAGCTGACCACCGGCGTGGACCAGATCTCCGCCGTGGTGCAGACCAACTCCGCCACCAGCGAGCAGTCCGCCGCCGCCAGCCAGGAGCTGTCCTCCCAGGCCGTGATGATGAAGCAGATGGTTCAGCACTTCCATCTGAAGGACTCTCCCGCCCCCATCTCCGCTCCCGCTTACGAGCCGGAGTCTGACGATGCCGCCTTTGGCGCAGGAGACTCCTCCTTCAGCGCCTCTGAGAGTCGCTTCAGCAAGTATTGATTTACCCAGCAAAAATCCAAGGGGGACGCCCTGTGGAAAACAGGGCGTCCCGGAACAAAGGAGTTGGTTGACATATGGCTGGAACAGCGGCCCGACCCATACAGGGGCAGGAGCTTATCTATGCGCTGGACATTGGCACCCGCAGCGTCATCGGGATGCTGGGCACCGTGGTAGACGGCCGGGTGCAGATCCGGGCCATTGAAAAGCAGCTCCACCCCAAGCGGGCCATGATGGACGGCCAGATTGAGGATATCGCCCAGGTGGCCCACATTGTGCGGACCGTCACCGACCGGCTGGAGGAGACCTCCGGCTGTAAACTCACCAGAGCCTGCGTTTCCGCCGCCGGCCGGGCCCTGCGCACAGAGCGGGGGCACACAGAGCGGTCCCTCCCCGCTCCCCAGCCGGTGGACCAGCAGCTGGTGGCCCAGCTGGAGGCCGCCGCGGTATCCGAGGCGGAAAAAGCCCTCCACGACATGGAGGACAGCGGGCAGCGGATGCTGCTGGTGGGCTATACCGTCACCCGGTATTCTCTGGACGGCTACCCCCTCACCTCCCTGCTGGGCCATACCGGCCGGGTGCTGGAGGCCGATGTGGTGGCCACCTTCCTGCCCGGCGGCGTCATCGACAGCCTGTACGCCGTCATGCGGCGGGCGGGCCTGGAGGTGGCCAGTCTGACACTGGAGCCCATAGCCGCTCTGAACGCGGCTATTCCTCCCGATCTGCGGCTGCTGAATCTGTGCCTGGTGGATATCGGCGCCGGCACCTCCGACATCGCCATCTGCCGGGACGGCAGCGTGGTGGGCTATACCATGGCCACCGTGGCGGGAGACGAGATCACCGAGGCCCTGATGCGGGAGTATCTGGTGGACTACCAGACCGCCGAGCAAATGAAAGAGGGCCTTTCAGGAGGCGGCACCCTTCAGTTTACCAACATTCTGGGGCTGGAGCAGAGCTGCACCGTAGACGAGGTGGAAGCCGCCCTTACCCCGACGGTGGAACTGCTGGCCCGGGAGATCGCCCAGCGGGTGCTGGCCCTCAACGGCTCGGCGCCCTCCGCCGTATTCCTGGCGGGCGGCGGCAGCAAGCTGCCCACCCTGCAGGCAAAGGTGGCCGACGCACTGGACATGGACCTGAGGCGGGTGGCCATCGCAGGCGGCCACTTCAAAAACACCGTCTGCTCGGACACACTGACCCTGGAGGACCCGGAGTACACCACGCCCCTGGGCATCGCGGTGTCCGCAGGTCTGGGCCTGATCAGCGACAGCTGCCAGGTCCTGCTCAACGGTACGCCGGCCAAGCTGTTCCGCAGCGGAAGCCTGACGGCCATGGAGCTTTTGATGATGAACGGGTACACCTACGCCGACCTGCTGGGCAAAAGCGGAAAGCCGCTGGTGCTTCAGGTGGACGGGCGGCGTACCGTCTTTCACGGGGAACCCCCCACACCCGCCCGCCTCCGGATCAACGGAGCGGACGCCCAACCTTCCTTCGTGGTCCATGCCGGCGATCAGGTGGAGTTCACTCCGGCAGCGGCGGGAGCCGACTGCCAGCTGACGGCGGAAGCGCTGCGTCAGCGTCTGGGCTGCACCGCTATCATAGTAGACGGGCAGGTTCCCCAACCGGAGCAGCCCCTGGCCTCCGGCGCATTTGTCACTCAGGTGGGGGCGGCCCTTCCCCCGGAACCAGCCCCCGAGCCGGAACCAGAACCGGAATCTGCACCAGAGCCTGAACCGGAACCGCAGCCTGCTCCCGAGCCGGAGCCAGAGCCTGAACCGCAGCCTGCTCCCGAGCCGGAGCAGCAGGAGGAGCAGATTCCCGTCCCCCCGCCCCCGCCTGTTCCCGCCTGCTCCGTTATTTTAAACGGAGCGGAGATCACCCTGCCTCCCAAACCAGATGGCGCACCGTTTTACGTGATGGACCTGCTGGAGCGCACGGGGATCGACTTTAAAAACGCCCAGTCGCCTATTTTCCTGCGGGTCAACGGCACGGACTGCATCTTTCAGCAGGTATTGCAAAACGGCGACCGGGTAGATATTGGTTTTGAACAATGAGGCGGTGGAATCATAACATGAAACGACACAAGTATCTGCCATTTTTGTGGGCGCTGGCCTTTCTGCTTCTGGCTGGATGCGGCGGCGACACCCCACAGCCGGTAGAATCCTATTCCGCGGGAGAGGATACCCTCCCCGCACTGAATCAACTGGTCACGCTGGAGGAGAATTTCCAGTATGAAACCACAGAGGATGACGACGGCCTGATCAGCTTCCACTACGAGGCCCTTACCTCCGGCAAGGACGTGGCGCAAAGCTATGCCAAGGACCTGGTGGAAAACCAGCAATGCGTACTGCTGGACGAGGATAACCAGCTGCTCCCGGAGGACCAGGAGTTCGCTGACACCGGCACGGTGGTGGCGGCAAAGGAGAGCTCCTCCGGCGACGGACTGTTCCAGCTGTCCATCTCCTGGGATGAGACCTCCTGCACCATTTCTCCCAAGCTGGAGGAGGGAGCCAAGCTGCCCGAGAAGGAGGAGGACTCCATGACGCTGGAGGAGGCAACCAATTACCTCCAGTCTCAAGCCCCATCCGCCCTTGGGCTGGAGGGGACCGACATGTCCAACTACATTATTTTCCCAGAGGAGGGGCTGGCTGTTCTGGACGGAAAAACCTGTCTGAGCCTGAATGTCTATACGGCGGACACCCATCAATATGTATCCACCTATCTGATCGGAGAGCCGGGCAGACAGATTTATCAACTGGACAGAGAGACCGGCGAAGCCATTCTGCTGCTCTCTTAAGTGCCCCTGTTTCAAATGCCCTCACATAAAATGATTTTGTGTGTGTGAATGTACGGCAGACAATGCTGAAAACATGGAGGGAATGAATGTATGAAAAGTATCCGTCAAAAGCTTCTGCTCTATATCCTGAGCATCGCCACAGCGGCAGCTGTTTGTTGCGGCGGCGTCGGCATTTTCATGAGCTACTCCAGCAGCCAGTCCACGCTGCAAAGCAGCATGCTCGCCATAGCTTCCCTGTCCGCTAACCGGGTATCCTACGAGATCCTGTCCTATGAGTATACCGCGGAAGCCTTGGGCATGGTCCCTGAACTCAGCAGCGTAACCACTACCATACCGGAGAAAAAGGCCATCCTGGACCAATGGGTGGAGGAGTATGGCATGGTGCGCGGCAACGTTCTGAACACCTCCGGCAACAGCCTGTTTGACGGCAATAATTACGCCGACCGGGAGTATTTCCAGCAGGCCATGCAGGGCAACGTCTACATCTCTGTTCCCACGGTCAGCAAGGTCACCGGCGAGCTGTCTCTGATGGTGGCCGCTCCCCTGTGGCAGGACGGTATCCCCAACAGCCGGGTTGCCGGTGTGGTCTATTTCGTGCCCAAGGAGACCTTCCTGAACGATATTATGGCTACCATTGAGGTGAGTGAGAACAGCGGCGCCTACATGCTGGACAAGAACGGCAATACCATCGCTCACATCAATATGGACAACGTCATGAACCAGGAAAACACTGTGGAAGAGGCCAAGACCAATGCCTCCCTGGCGGAGTTGGCCGCCCTCGAGAGCAAAATGGTGGCGGGCGAGACCGGTTTCGGTGAATATACTTACAACGGCGTGAGCAAATATCTGGCCTACAGCCCTGTGCCCGGCACCGACGGCTGGAGCCTGGCCGTAAACGTCTATGTTTCCGACTTTATGGGCACTACCTACCGCAACATCGTTATTATCGCCATTCTGGTAGCCGCTGTGGTAGTGGTCGCCGTCGTCCTCTCCATTCGGGTTGCCAACGGGCTGGGCAACCCCATCCGCCTGTGTGTCCAGCGCATCCAGGGCCTGGAGCAGGGCGACCTGGCCTCCCCTGTCCCCACCTTCAACCGGAGAGATGAGATTGGCCAGCTGAGTGAGGCCACCGGAGAGATTGTCCATCTCCTCCAGGGTATTATTCAGGATATCGGCTATCTGCTGGGCGAAATGTCCCGCGGCAACCTGAACGTCCGCTCTCAGCACCGTGACCTGTACGTGGGTGACATGGCGGCGGTGCTGTCTACCGTACAGGATCTGGAAAACCGTCTGAGCGAAACCATGTCCCAGATCCACACCGCCGCCGAGCAGGTCTCTGCCGGTGCCGAGCAGGTTTCCTCCGGCGCCCAGGCCTTGGCTCAGGGCGCCACGGAGCAGGCCAGCGCCGTACAGGAGCTGTCTGCCACCATCAACGACATTGACGACACCTCCCGGAAAAACGCCGAGGCCGCCAAGCTGGCTCAGGACAGCTCCCATGTGGCCGGCGGCCAGGTGGTGGCCAGCAACGAAAAGATGGGCGCCCTGCGCTCCGCCATGGCTGACATTCTCAAGGGCCACCAGGAGATCAGCCAGATCATTGAGACCATTGAGAACATTGCCTTCCAGACCAACATCCTGGCTCTGAACGCCGCCGTGGAGGCCGCCCGGGCCGGCAGCGCCGGCAAGGGCTTCGCCGTGGTGGCCGACGAGGTGCGCAGCCTGGCCTCCAAGTCCGATCAGGCCGCCAAGCAGACCAAGGAGCTGATCGAGCGCTCCACTGCCAACGTGGAACGGGGCAGCCAGCTGACCGAGGACGTCAGCGCAGCCCTGAATTCCACCATGGAGCTGGCAGAAAAGGCGGTCAGCTACATGAACGAGGTGGCCGAGAATATTGTCTCCGAGACCGAGGCCATCCACCAGGTCACCGAGGGCACCGACCAGATCTCCAGTGTGGTGCAGACCAACTCCGCCACCGCGGAGGAGAGCGCTGCCGCCAGCGAGGAGCTGTCCGGCCAGTCCCACCTGCTGAAGGAACTGGTTGCCAAATTCACCCTGCGCGACCAGAGCGATTTCAGCCTGGACGAATAACACAAGACAAAAGACATCCCCGGAAACCCAAGGGTTTCCGGGGATGTCTTTTCTTCTATGGAACGGCAGGAGCATCAGCCCTTGATGTGGCGGGCCAGGCGCTTATCTTCCGTGCGGATGTGGGAGACCAGGATGGCCACCACACCATTGAGGTCGCCCAGCGCCTTCACAGAGGGTCCCTCCCGCGTCAGCACCTGGGTGGTCTCCGCCAGCTTGCGGCGATACCCGTCGTGGAACTGCTTGTGAGCCGGATATCCGGGATAATTGCTCTTGGTCTGCAGGCCCTCCTCATCCCGGAAGTGCTTGGCCACATAGTCCCCCAAAAACTGAACCGTCTTCTGGATCTGATCCCGGCCCTTACCCTGGGCACAGGCGTCTATCAAATTGTTGACCGCCGCGAACAGCTCCCGGTGCTCCGAGTCAATCAGAGCGTTGCCGGTCAGCAGATCATCTGTTAATTCGTATTTCATCTCTTGGTATACTCCTTTCCAAATTCTGTATGGATTATGCCTCTGCCGGATATAATCTCCATTAAACATATCGACCAATAGAGAAAAAAAATAAGAGGTTTTCAAAAATTATTCCCATCGCAAAAGCATGGTTTTTTTCCATTTGCCCTTATTTTATGGGGCGAATGGACGATATATATATTGAAAGGTATGGCGGCCCGTACTCTGGCCCCCAAAAACCAAAATTTTTAGGAAAGGGAGGGCTTGCTGTGGTGGCTCCGATTTATCCCACCGGCATTTATTCCGCCGGAGGTGTTTCGTCTTACGCCAGAAAAAATGGCGCGGCGTCCGTCAAGACGTCGGAGCAGCGGTATGATCAGGTCCAGTTTTCCTCCCACTTGGATGAGATGGAAAAACGAGTGAAGGAAACAGTGGGGCAGATCTCCCGGCAGGTTCGCATCCGCCCCACCCATCAGGAGATTGAAACGCTGCGCCAGCAGGTAGCTGACGGGACCTATCAGGCTAATCCCGGAGAAATCGCGGCGCGCATGTTGCTGTTGGAGGGCCGCTGAATCAGTATGGAATTTAAAGATTATCTCACCTTTTTGCAAAAACTCCACCAGGAGCTGACGGAGCTGAACACCGTGGAACAGAAGAAAATCGCGGCGGTTCAGGTCGGCGACCTGGATGCACTGGATGTCTGCATGAAGCAGGAGCAGGCGGCCACAATGTCCCTGCGCGGGCAGGAGCAGCGCAGAAATCAGCTACTCAAACAGCTGGGTCTGGAGCAGGTTCCTCTGCGGGAGCTGCCCCGCCACGCCCCCGCCGCCCTGCGGAGCGAGACTCAGCAGACGGTGGAACAGGTCATGCGGGCCTATCAGGTACTTTCCAGCGCACAGGGCACTGCCCGTACCCTGATGGAAAGCGATCTGCGCAAAATTGAGCGGCAGCTGGAACAGCACGGAACAGCTGCTCGGAAATCGTCGGAGAAGGGTCCGGCGCATACAACAGATTTTAGAGCTTGAGGAGGACGACAGCATGGGTACATTTGGATCCTTCGGTACCGTGCGGCTGGGTATCTATGCCGCCCAAAAGGGCCTGGACGTAACAGGCAATAACATCACCAACATCAACACGGAGGGCTACACCCGCCAGCGACTGAATCAAGTCAGCCTGATTCCCGGCGCTGCCGACCGGTATTTCTCCAGCTATAAGACCCGCATCGGCCAGGGCGCCGTGGTGGCGGGCGTGGATCAGCTGCGGGATCCCGGCCTTGACATCTCCTACCGCAAGGCAATGGCAGACGTGGGCAGCGCCAACACCAAGCTGGGCGGTCTGAACGATCTGGCCACTATCCTGGACGAGGTGGGCAAAGGCGATCTGGAGCAGGATGACGGCGTGATCCTCAGCCAGCTCAACGATCTGCGGGACCTGATCAACGAGGCCATCACCAACGGTGTGGACACCTACAACAGCCTTATCCGGGAGTCTGCCAAGTCTCTGGCCGGTCTCTTTAACACCTACGCTAACAAGCTGGAGCAGCTGGATAAAACCTATCAGAAAAATCTGGACCAGGAAGTTACCGAGGTCAACAACATTCTGAAGCAAATTCAGGAGCTGAACGTGGCCATCCGCAACTCGGACATCCGAGGCGACGAGGGCCTGGAGCTGCGGGATCAGCGGAACCTGCTGCTGGATAAGCTGAACGAATATGTCAAGGTAGACGTAAAGTACAGCATGAAAGATATTGGAGCGGATACCTATGTTGAGGAGTTGACTATTACCCTGGCCAACGATCCGCCCCACAACCACACGCTGATACAAGGCGAATACGCGGCCCAGATGGGTGTGGATAAGGCAAATAATTACAACATTAATCTGTATGCCCTCAGGGGTCCTGATGGCGAGAAGAAAGACCCCAATGACACCGACCCAGTCGGCCTGCGGGACAATGATCTGTACGGCTCTCTCCAGTCCCTCCGGGAGTTGCTCACAGAAGAGGGCGAATACGCTACCAACGCTGATATCGCCATTGATGCAGACGCCTCCACCAAGCGGGGCATCCCCTATTACCGTAACGCATTGGATAACCTGGCCCGAACCTTTGCCGAAGAAATGAACAAGTTGAATGATACTGATCTTGCCGGCAGCGGCGCTCTGTTCAGCAACAGCAGCTCCGGCAATGACACGACTGGCATTACCGCCGGCAATATCTCCGTGTCCTATGATTGGGCCAACGATATCGTCTCCATCCAAGCTACCGCCGATGCAAATGCCCCCAGCGGCGATACCTCCCAGCTGGCCAAGTTCCTGGATCTGTTCAATCGGGAAGATATCGCCTTTGACCCCAAAAATATTGATGCCAACGCCGCAGGCAATCCCTATGTGGGTTCTTTTGAAGATATGCTGCTGCGTATCCAGTCTACACTGGCAGAGGACCAGATGACTACCGATGCTATCCTCAACAATCACCTTGTTACTGCAAACGATATCTATGTGGATCGGGAAAGCGTAATGGGCGTGGATCTGAATGATGAGGCCACCAGCTTGATGACCTATCAAAAGGCTTACGCCGCTGCTTGCCGGCTGATGACCACATTGAATACTGCGCTGGATTCCTTGTTGGCTATGTAACAATCGGATGTTGACTTTGAGGTGAATAAATATGATGCGCGTAACAACAAACAACACCCTATATACCTATAAAAACAATTTATTGAAGTCTTCCAATCAGTTGTATACCGCTATGAATCAGATGATGAGCAAGCGGAATTTCGACACCTACGCCGCTGACCCTGCCGCGGCTACCCGTGCGTTCAAGATCCACAGTTCTCTGAATGCCACCAACGCCCAGGCCTCCAACAATAACATGGTATACAACAAGTTCTCCTCTGCCTGGGACATTGCTGACGACTTCCTCGACAAGCTCGCTCAGGACTTGGCCGAGACTCCTTTGATCAAAGGTTTGAACGATCCCAACGCCACCGTCCGCAACACCTTTGGCGACGTGATCCTCTCCGGCGCGGAGTCCATGGTGCAGAGCCTGAACAGTAAATACGGCACCGACTATATTTTTGGCGGCGCCGATACCAAAAATCCCCCCTTTGCCATTGTGACGGACGGCGATATGCACTACCTCACCTATCGGGGCATCCGGCTGGATGATCCGGACCCCACTTACTATGATAAAGTCTATCTGGACGAAAACAATCAACCGGTCCCGGTTGACCCAGCCGACCCGAACGGCGACAAGATGACCAACCAGGACATGCTGGACAAGTGGAACGCGGAACACCTGTATGTGGACATCGGCAAGGGCTTTGAGGTAGACAAGGGCGGAAACGTCATTGATTCCACCGCTTTTGACGCTGCCATTCGGGGCACCGATTTCATTGGAGGCACTGGCTTCGATGCAGATGGCGATCCCAAAAACATCATCTCCATTATGCTCCGAACCGCAGAGATTTTTAAGGGCTACAACGAAGAGACCAAGACCTGGGGCCCTGCCGGCGATTATGAGGATGCTCAGCGTCTGGTCAACAAGTTCCGTGACGCCCAAGACGCGGTCAGCAAGCAGCACACCGCCCTGGACACCAAGGCCAAATACCTGGAAACCAACAAGACGCAGCTGGAGAGCACCTTTGACGCACTTAACAGCGAGCGGCAGAGCATTGAGAATATTGACGAGGTGGAGGCCATTCTGACCCTCTCCTGGGCTCAGACCAGCTACAACGCCGCCATCCAGGTAGGCGCCAACGTCATTCCCCAGTCTCTGATGGATTATCTGAACTAATCTGCCCGTTGAGGGACATTTAATTTGCGCCGTGCGAGGTGCAGGAAAGGAGTCTTTCAGGTCATGTATCCGCTGATCGAGATCAAAACTGTCCCCATTGAAATCCAGATGAAAGTCACCAATGCCCATCTGGAGTATGCCCGCGGCACAGCCCAGATGGAGATCTCCCGGGACAAAAATGGACTGAGCATCCGCAGCCAACCCATCAGGGTGAACATTGATAGCTTTGAGGCCCGCAATTCTGTAACCCCCACTACAGCTACTTTAATCCAGCAGCAAGCTCAAGCAGGTAGGCAGGGAGCCTATCAGGCCACTGCCGTAATGGCCAGGGAGGGCCGCATGATGATGGAGGCACGCATCGACCAGGACGTGATCCCTCAGCTGGCGAAACAGCAGAACCTTGGCAATCCCACCAATGTAAACATCGAATTTTTGCCCACCGTGGCCCCGGATATCAGCTGGGACGGCGGCGAAATGAGCATCCGCTATGAGATGGATAAGCTGAACTTTGACTGGCGCATGGAGCAGATGAGCTTTACCTTTGTTCCCGGCGATATCGAGTTCACTGTAACCCAGCAACCGGATGTGATCATCAAGTATGTGGGCGGCCCGCTGTATGTGCCCCCCTCTGCCGACCCCAATTACGAGCCCATCGACGTTAACGCCTAAAAGGAGGAACCCTCTTGCAGCTGGACACCAAATATTTCGGGCGGATCGACTACGCCCCGGAGGACGTGTTGACCTTCCCCAACGGACTGTTTGGATTTGAGGCGGAGAAATCCTTCCTGCTGCTGCCCTTTGAGGGCAGCGACGGAAATATGCTCTGCCTGCAGAGCTTGGCTGCACCCTCTCCCGCGTTTATCGCCATGAACCCCTTTTCTCTCAAGCCGGACTACGCCCCAATCCTCTCCCATGAGGAGCTGCACATGATGGAGGTCTCCCGCAGCGAGGATCTGTGCTACTACGTCATGTGTGTGGTGCGGGAGCCGGTAGGGGCCAGTACCCTCAATCTGCGCTGCCCGCTGGTGATCAATCCCGATCTGCGCCGGGGTATGCAGGTGATTCTGGATACCGACGCCTACCACATGCGTCATCGGCTGGATGAATTCTCCAACGGGGGGGTGGGCTGATGCTGGTCCTGAGCCGCAAAGTGGGCGAATCCCTGGTGATTGACGACCACATCAGCGTCACCGTTCTGTCCATTGAGCCCGGCGGGCAGGTAAATATCGGTATCTGCGCCCCCAAGGAGGTTCTGGTGCTCCGCAGTGAGCTACAGAAGGCTGTCAGCACCAACCAGGACGCCGCCGACGCCGCGCCGCCGGCCCTGGTCAACGAGTTGAAGTCGGCCCTTCTCCACCGTGGAAACGGTTCTGCCTCTTCCTGAGAAAAAATACCCGTCATCTGAAGCAGCCATTGCTTCCAGATGACGGGTATTTTTTACGGTTCGGATGTACATATTCCTCCGGTGCGGTTATTCTGAAAAAGCCTTCTGCATGGACATGACAATCTGCTCCGGATCAAAGGGTTTATAGACAAAGCCCTTGGCGCCGATATCCTTGGCCTCATTGATGGTATCGTCATAAGCCAGGGAGGATACCATCAGGATCCGGGCCTCCGGGTGCTTTTGCAGGATGGTCCGGGCTGTCTCCAGCCCATCCATACCGGGCATCAGAATATCCATCGTCACCAGGTCCGGATGCACCTGCTCGTACAGGCTCAGAGCTTCCTCCCCGCTCTGGCAGCAGGCTACCACTTCATAATCTGTATCAGACAGGATTCTCTGCAGTTGCAACTGGACAATTCGGGAATCATCCACTACCATAATTTTCTTCCCCATATTGTATCGCTCCTTCTCAACGATCCAGCTTGCCCTCTATTATATCTTATTATGAGGAAATAGGCAAGATTTGATGTATCAACTGTACGCCTTCTTTGCAATTACTGACATAATTGAGCACACACCGGCAGTCTCCCTCATCTTTGGGCACATAGCGGCCCCGGCAAAATCTTGGTATGCAGAAGCGGGATCTGATGTGCGCTGTCTGAAACAGTTTGGATGCCACTTGCCCACAGATTACATTGAAATACTCCTTGGTAAAGTCTTCTACGTCCTGTGGCTCGACCTGATTCTGCTGCATGACTCTCTGTGTCAAACGCTGCAGCAGCGCCATGTCCATATACAGCGTCAAGGTGGCATGGTGTCCCCCTTCAAAGGTCGTGTGGACCGTACAGATGTCGCCGGAGAACGCGGCATCATGCTCGCAGGGGGAAATGCTGGTCATGCGGTTGGTAATATCCTGCATGGCGCAGTTTAAAATATCCTGAATCTCCTTCTGGGTAAGCGAGTTCAAGGTACATCCTCCTTTCTCCCGATTCAGATGGGCGGTGAAACCATCCGCCATGTCGATGGTGCAGTTCCGCTCCACCTGTTTTGACGCAATACGTGCCGTGTCCGATCCACACAACCGCATCCGGCCCTTCCCATGCCGGACGATACAGGCTGTGCTCCTCCTGTGATGGGGTGGGCACATTTCTCTGCCTTTGCAAACGTTCCATTTCTATCCCGCCGCCAGAGCGGTTATACACTCCGGCAGCCGCGGACTTTTTCCCTCATTATTTATATCGCCCACTTTTCCAACTAATTAAATAAATTTTCACAAAAACTCCATGTAATATCCAATTATGTGGAACTAATCCATACTTTTTTCCTAGTTTTTCGCATGTGACGGGTTATCTATTTCCATTTTAGTTTATATGATAAATAAATGCAAGAAAAACCGGCGCGGGTTTATCACCGCGCCGGTTTTGTTTCTACTATAGGTTCTCCGCCTCCGGCCAGGGCAGGTCCACCACAGTGGGAGTATGGTCCACGGCGGGCAGAAACCGCTCCAGAAAATCCGTCAGCTTCAGCCGGATGGTGGAGGTGGAAAAACAGGGGTGGCCGCTGAGCCATTCCCCCGCCAGCAGCTCCCGGTCTATCACCAGACGGACCTTGCCCTCTTTGTCGTGCATCAGCTCAAAGGCGCTGGCCGAGCCGGGAGCGGCGCCCAGCAGCTGTTTCATCTGCTCCGGAGTGGCAAAGGACAGCCGGGCGCAGCCCAGCTGCTTGGTCAGATCCTTGGTCTTGAAGGGCTTGTCCCCCGGCATCAGCAGGAGATAGAAGTCGGTCTGCTGCCGGTTGGTCAGCAGCAGATTCTTGCAGATGGGTACCCCCAAAACCGCCTCCACCGCCTTGCAGTCCTCCATGGTGTTGGCGTAATCGTGGTCGCACCGGAGATAGGAAATTCCCAGCTGGTCCAAAAAGGCGTACACCGCCATCTCATTGGGGTCCCGGCTATCCGCAGGAGGGCCGGAATAAACTTCAGGATTCACATACATGGCTCACACCCCGGCCAGCGCCTGGTCCACATCCTCCAGGATGTCGTGGATATCCTCAATGCCCACGCTGAGGCGCACCAGATCCGGGGACACCCCGGCGGCAGCCAGCTCCTCGTCGGTCATCTGCCGGTGGGTGGTGGAGGCGGGGTGGAGGGTGCAGGTCTTTGCGTCGGCCACGTGGGTGGCAATGGAGGCCAGCTGCAGCCCGGCCATGAATCTGGAGGCCGCCTCCCGGCCGCCCTTCACGCCGAAGGACACCACGCCGCAGGTACCGTTGGGCAGATACTTTTGGGCCCGCTCGTAATAGGGATCCCCCTCCAGGCCGGGATAGCGCACCCAGGCCACCTTGGGGTGATCCTTCAGGAACTTTGCCACCGCCAGGCCGTTTTCACAGTGGCGGGCCACCCGCAGGGGCAGGGTCTCCAGGCCGATATTCAGATAGTAGCAGTTCTGGGGAGAGGGGATGGCTCCCAGATCCCGCATGAGCTGAGCGGTGGCCTTGGTGATATACGCCCCCTCCAGGCCGAAGCGTTCGGTGTAGGTGATGCCGTGATAGCTCTCGTCAGGGGTGGTCAGGCCGGGGAACTTGTCGGCATGGGCGGTCCAGTCAAATTTGCCGGAGTCCACAATGGCCCCTCCCACCGCATTGGCGTGGCCGTCCATGTACTTGGTGGTGGAGTGGGTAATGATATCGGCCCCCCACCGGAAGGGGTTGCAGTTCACCGGGGTGGCGAAGGTGTTGTCCACGATCAGGGGCACGCCATGGGCGTGGGCCGCCCTGGCAAACTTCTCGATATCCAGCACCGTCAAAGCCGGGTTGGCGATGGTCTCCCCGAACACTGCCCGGGTCTCAGGCCGGAAGGCGGCCTCCAGCTCGGCCTCGGAGCAGTCGGGATCCACAAAGGTGAAGGAAATGCCCATCCGCTTCATGGTGACGGCAAACAGGTTATAGGTGCCGCCATAGATGGAGGAGGAGCACACCACATGCTCCCCGCAGGAGACAATGTTGAAGATGGCATAGAAGGAGGCCGCCTGACCGGAGGAGGTGAGCATGGCGGCGGAGCCCCCCTCCAGAGCGCAGATCTTGGCCGCCACGTGGTCATTGGTGGGGTTCTGCAGGCGGGTATAGAAATAACCGCTGGCCTCCAGGTCAAAGAGGGCGCCCATGGCCTCCCCGGTGGTGTAGCGGAAGGTGGTGGACTGGATGATGGGGATGTTGCGGGGCTCTCCGTTGCCGGGCGTGTAGCCCGCGTGGAGGCACTGGGTACTGATGCGGTGCTGGCTCATGGGTCTGAACTTCCTTTCTGTGTGGATATCTATGCAATAATGATGTATGTTACACCCGGCGGCCCGCCTTTGTCAAGGAGGAGGTCAGGTCCCAGCCTCATAGACGGCTGTCAGGATGTCCGCCTCGGTCAGCTTCTGGATGGGGCGGTAGGGGATTTCACTTCCCTCCACCGTCACATACACCGACTCCACCCCCTCCGCCTGGCAGAGGGTGAGGGACAGGCAGCAGTCGGCCACCGTCAGGTCGATCCCCGTCAGGTCGCCGTACTGCTCCGACAGGTCCAGCCGGAGACACCCCTCCTCCAGCTTCCATCCCAGCAGGCGGGTGCCGTCGGGAAAGGGGGAGGCCAGCTCCGGGTCCGTGGGACCGGCCAGCAAAGCCTCCAGCAGGCCGGGGATGATCTGCTCCCCCGTCTCCGGGGTCCAGGTCTCACACCCCACCGCCAGGGGGGCGTTTTGGTTGGGCAGGGCTGAATAATAAATTTGATAATCTCCCGCCTTGCCTCCGCCGCTTCGCTGGGAGCAGCCACACAGGCCCACCACCAGCAGGCAGAGGGCAAGAGAGGAAAGCACCCGTTTTCTCATTCCTTCTCTCCCTCCTCCCGCCAGCGGGCAAAGCGCGCCTCAAAGCAGGTGCCCTCCGGCTCCCGGCGGCGGGCGGTGATGGTACCGCCGTGCTGCCGCACGGTGTCCCGGACAATGGACAGCCCCAGTCCGGTGCCTCCCGCCGCCCGGGAGCGGGCCTTGTCCACCCGGTAGAACCGGTCAAAGATCTTGGGCAGGTCGGCCTCCGGAATGCCCACGCCGGTGTCCTCCACCCGCAGGCATACCGTGTTCCCCTCGGTAAACAGGGTGACGATAACCGTCCCGCCGGGCAGGTTGTACTTCACCGCGTTTTCCATCAGGTTGAAGGCCACCTGGTACAGATCGTCCTCGGTGGCCCGGATCACGCAGCCGGGCTGGAGGGAGAGTTCCAGCTTCACCTCCGCCGCCTGGGCCAGGGGGGTGAGCATGTGCTCCACCCGGCGCACCACCGTCCCCACGTCCACCGGCACGGTCTGGACCTCATGGGCGGTGTCCAGCCGGGTGAGGGTGAGCAGCTTTTCGGTGATGCGGGTAAGCCGTTCGGCCTCCTCGCCAATGTCGATCAAGAACTCCCGGGCGGTGTCGCTGTCCATATGGTCGGCCTGGAGGATGGAATCGGTGAGCAGGCGGATGGAGGCCAGCGGGGTCTTGAGCTCATGGGAGGCGTCGGACACAAACCGGCGGCGCACCTCCTCGGTGGTCTGGAGCCGGCCGGTGAGCTCGTTGAATTCATCAGCCAGGCGGCTGAGCTCGTCGCCTCCCCGCATGTCCACCCGGTGGCTGTACTCCCCCTGCCGCACGGTGTGGATGGCGCTGAGCAGCTGGGCGATCCGCCGGGTGAGGGCCTTGGAGAACACCACGCCCATCACCAGGGTCACCAGGGCAATGACAATGGAGATGGTGCGCAGGTTGTTCTGGATGCCCTGGAGCATGGCCCCCTGCTCGGCGTCATACTCATAGAGATAGACCGCCCCCTGGGTCATGGAGCGGTAGGTGACGGGCACCGCCGCCCAGCTGTAAAAGACCCCGTCGGCGTAGTCCCCCCGGAACACGTTGTTGCCCTTCAGGGCGGTGACCGCCTCCCAGAACAGGGCGTACTGCCCCACGGTATCGGTCTGCTGGACCCCATCCCGCACGTCGCACAGCACCCGGCCGGCGGGGTCGGTCACCACCACCCGGTTCACCCCCAGGCTGCCCAGCAGCAGGTTGACCGTCCGGGTGGCGCTGTCGGCGGTCAGGGCCTCCGGCCCGGTGGCCAGGGCGGAGGCCAGCACCGAGGCCTGATTCTGCATGGAGGTCCGCTTGGAGCGGTAGGCCAGATTCTGGGACACCACCGCCGGGTAGGTATTCAGCAGCACCACCACCGCCGCCACAATCACCACATAGGTCAGGGCGTACTTGGTCTGCAGGGAGCGCCAGAAGGGCACCCGCCGTCCCTGGCTCTCCCGCTTATCCATGTTTCAGATAGTAGCCCACACCCCACTTGGTGAGGATATACTCCGGATTGGCGGGGTCCAGCTCCAGCTTCTCCCGCAGGCGGCGGACATGGACGTCCACTGTCCGGTAATCCCCGGCGTACTCGTAGCCCCACACCACGTTGAGCAGATTCTCCCGGCTGTACACCCGGCCGGGGTTACGCATGAGCAGCTCCATCAGGTCAAATTCCTTGGCGGTCAGATCCACGCTCTTGCCGTCCTTCCAGGCGGCCCGGGCGTCCGGGTCCAGCACGATGTGGCCCATGGTCAGCTTGCTCCCCGCGCCGCTCTGCTGGGCCGCCATCCCCGCCCGGCGGAGCAGGGCCCGCACCCGGGCCTTCAGCTCCAAAATGTTGAAGGGCTTGGTGATATAGTCGTCCGCCCCGCACTCAAAGCCGATGATCTTGTCGGCGTCCTCGCTGCGGGCGGTGAGCATGATGATGGGCACGTTGGAAAACTCCCGGATGCGCATGCAGGCCTGAAGCCCATCGATTTTGGGCATCATCAGGTCCAGGATAATCAGGTCAAAGCCGCCGCCCCGGGCCAGCTCCACCGCCTGCTCCCCGTCGTACCCCGCCTCCACCTGGTAGCCCTCGCTCTCCAGGTTGAATTTGATGCCCTTGACCAGCACCCGCTCGTCATCCACTACCAATATTTTCAAGGTGTTTCCTCCTCTTGTGAAACCGTTACCTGGTCGATCAGCCCGGCCAGGATCCCCTCCCCGATACCGCTGACCCGGGTTAAATCCTCCGGGATGCGGAAGGGGCCGTTGGCCTCCCGGTAGGCGATGATATCCGCCGCCCGCTTCTCCCCGATGCCCGGCAGGGTCATCAGCTCCTCCGCCGTGGCGGTGTTCAGGTCCACCTTCCCCGTGCCGGTGTCGGCAGTGGACGGAGCGGCCGGTGTATCCGTCGGCGCCGCTGCCGTCTCTGTGGGCGCCGGCGTAAACACGATGGGCGTCTCCTGGGCCAGGGTGCGCTCGGTCTCCACCCATACCGGCTGGGCCTGGGTAGCCCCACGGAGAAACCAGCCGCCGGTAAAGGCCAGAAAAACCGCCGCCAGGAGAACCGCGGCAAATTCCACTTTTGAAATCTTCATGATTTTGTAACCTTCTCCCCCGTTGCGTCCCAGTGTGGGGTCTGGTATAATCAAATACACAACCTTATTATATCATACTTAAATGGAGTTTCCTATGAAAAAATCCAGACTGCTCTCTCTCCTTCTCACCCTTCTTCTGGCCCTCTCCCTGGTCTCGCCCTTCGCCCTGGCCGCCGGGGAGAGCAGCGGCAGCGACATCCTGGACAGCATGGTGGTGGATGCCAAGGCCGCCGTCCTGGTGGACCCGGACACCGACGAAATTCTCTATGAGCTCAACGCCCACGAGAAGATGTACCCCGCCTCCATCACCAAGGTGATGACCTGTATGCTCACCCTGGAGGCGGTGGACGCCGGCAAGCTCACCCTGGAGCAGACCGTCACCGCCGGTCCCGCCATCCACACCGGCATTGGGGACAACGCCTCCACCGCCGACATCAAGGAGGGGGAGGAAATCCGGATCATCGACCTGCTGTACGCCGCCCTGCTGCCCTCGGCCAACGAGGCCTGCAATGTGATGGCGGAGGCGGTGAGCGGGGATGTGGCCAGCTTTGTGGAGCTGATGAACCAGCGGGCGGCCGAGCTGGGCATGACGGGCACCCACTTTGCCAACACCCACGGCTACCACGACGACAACCACTACACCACCGCCTACGACGTGTACCTGATGAGCAAGGAGGCTATGAAGCACGAGATCTTCCGCACCATCGTCGCCTCCAAGAGCTACATCATGCCCGCCACCAATCTGCACCCGGAGGAGCGGGAGATCCGCACCACCAACGCCCTCATCTCCAACTTCCGCTACCTGGGCTACCTCTATTCCTACGCCACCGGCATCAAGACCGGCTCCACCCCGGAGGCGGGCTACTGCCTGGCGGCCTCGGCCACCAAGGAGGACCGGAACCTGATCTCGGTGGTCATGGGCTGTGAGCGGGAGGAGGGGGCCACCGGCAGCGCCGGGTACACCTACTTCAGCGAGTCCAGCCGCCTGCTGGAGTGGGGGTTCAACAACTTCTCCCGGCAGGTCATGCTGGACGCCACCAAGCGGGACATCCCGGAGGTGGAGGTCACCCTGGGCAAGGACACCAACTACGTTACCCTGGCCCCTCAGGGGGAGATCTCCGCCCTGCTGCCCAATGACGTCTCCACGGAGGATCTGAAATACGATTACACCCTCAACGCCCAGAGCGTGGAGGCCCCGGTGGAGCAGGGCCAGCAGCTGGGCACCATCTCGGTCTCCTTCAACGATCAGACCTACGGCACCCTGCCCCTGGTGGCCAGCATGTCGGTGGAGCGGGACCCCTGGCTCTACCGGCTGGACCGGCTGGAAAAGTTCTTTGGCCAGCTGTGGGTGAAGGTGCTGCTGGTGGTGATCCTGGTAGCGGTGGCTTTCCTGGTGGTGCGCCGGCTGCTCTTCGGAAGCCGGCGGGGCCGCTATGGCTCCCACAGCGGAGGCGGCCGCCGCTCCCGGTACACCGGCTCCCGCCGCCACAGATAATCTGTACAAAAACGCCCCCCGCGCCAACGGCGCGGGGGGCGTATTCATTGCTCACATCCGGTCGGGCAGCAGCTCCTCCAGCAGCTCCACCGCGTCATATACCATCCGGTCGCAGTGGGGCTTGCGCACCTCTCCCCGCTCCTTGGCCAGGGCCAGCAGCCCGGCACAGTCCAGCACCTGATTCTTCTCCCGGAACTTCCGCAGCAGGAGGTTGGAGGCCTCCTGCCCCTGGCCGGTCAGGCCCAGCACCATCAGAGCCCCGGTCACCGCCCCGCAGGTGGAGCCGTGCCGCATACCGGAGCCGAAATGGGCCCCCAGCTGGTAGGCCTGCTCATGGCTCAGGCCGCATTCTTTGCAAAAGGGCACCAGCACCGACTGGCAGCAGTTGTAATGCACATCCGTTCTGGCCCGCAGGGCCTTGGTCTCTTCCATTCTGTCCATGGTCTTGTCTCATTCCTTTGTCAGTTAAACATATCGCCGTGGTCGGCAAAGAGCCTGCGCACCCGCTCCAGCAGTCCGGCGTGTTCCGGCCGGCTCAGGTCCGGGTCGGAGCGCAGCAGCTCCTCCGCCGCCCCCTGGGCCTGCTTCAGCACCCGCATGTCCCCCGTCAGATCGGCGATGGACAGCTGAGGCAGACCGTGCTGCCGCTCCCCGAAAAAGTCGCCGGGACCCCGGAGGCGCAGATCTTCCTCGGCTATTTTAAACCCGTCGTTGGTTTTTGACAAGACCCGCAGCCGCTCCCGGCTGTCGGGGTTGCGGGTGGCGGTGACCAGCACGCAGTAGGACTGATGCTTCCCCCGGCCCACCCGGCCCCGGAGCTGGTGGAGCTGGCTGAGTCCAAACCGGTCGGCGTTTTCCACCACCATCAGGGCCGCGTTGGGCACGTCCACCCCCACCTCGATGACGGTGGTGGACACCAGCACGTCCAGTTCCCCGGCGGCAAAGGCGGTCATCACCGCCTCCTTCTCCCTGCTCTTCATCTTCCCGTGGACCAGGCCCACCCGCAGGTCGGGAAACACCTGGGTCTGGAGGGTGTTGGCGTAAGATACGGCGGCCTTCAGGTCCAGGCCCTGGCCGCCCTCACCATCCTCCCCCTCCTCCACGGCGGGGCAGACCATATAGGCCTGCCGGCCCTCTCCCACCAGCTTGCGGACAAAGTTGTACATCCGCTGCCGCTTGTCCTCCCCCACCACATAGGTGGCCACCGGACTGCGGCCGGGGGGCAGCTCGTCCACCACCGACACCTCCAGATCCCCGTAGATCACCAGGGACAGGGTGCGGGGAATGGGGGTGGCCGACATGACCAGCACATGGGGGGGCACCGCCGCCTTGGCGGCCAGGGCCGCCCGCTGGGCCACGCCGAAGCGGTGCTGCTCGTCGGTGATCACCAGCCCCAGGTTGGCAAAGGCCACCCCCTCGCTGATGAGGGCGTGGGTGCCGATCACCAGGTCCATGGTCCCCTCCTCCAGGGCGGCGTACAGCTCCTTCCGGGCCTTTCCCTTCACCGCCCCGGTGAGCAGGCCCACCCGCAGCCCCGCCTGCCCCAGCAGGGGGGCCAGGGAGCGGTAGTGCTGCTCAGCCAGCAGCTCGGTGGGGGCCATCAGGGCGCACTGGCAGCCGTTTTTCGCCGTCACCCAGGCGCCGTAGGCCGCCAGCATGGTCTTGCCGGAGCCCACATCCCCCTGGACCAGCCGGTTCATGGGCACGCCGGAGGACAGGTCGGCGGCCATCTCCTCCATCACCCGCCGCTGGGCACCGGTGAGATTAAAGGGCAGCAGGGCCAGAAAATCCTCCACATCCGGAATAAGGAAGGTGCGCCCCGCCGCCCGGTCCCGCCGGTGGCGGAGCAGGGCCATGCCGCAGGTGAGGGAGAACAGCTCCTCAAAGATCAGCCGGCGGCGGGCCACCTCCAGGGCAGTCTCATCCTTGGGAAAGTGGATGTTCCGGCAGGCAAATTCCACCGTGGCCAGGGCGTGGGCCTGCCGCAGCTCGTGGGGCAGGGCCTCCTCCACCTGGCCGGCGCAGTCCTCCACACACTGCAGGGCCAGCCCCGCCAGAAAGTTGTTGGAGATGCCGTGGGTCAGGTGGTACACCGGCAGGATCCGCCCGTTGTACTTCACCCGGTCCGCCCGCTCGCACACCGGGTTGGTCATCTGCTTGCGGTTGGACGTCCCCTCCACCCGGCCGAAGCAGACATAGGTCTCCCCCTCCCGCAGGGCGTTTTTCAGATAGCTCTGGTTGAAAAAGGTGGCGGTAAGGCTGCCGGTGTCGTCCACCAGGCGCACCTTCACCAGCTCCAGCCCCTTGCGGATACGGGAGAGCCGGGGCTCCTCCGCCACCATCAGGGTGAGGCACACCGGCACGTCCGCCGGGGCGGAGGCGATGGTGGCCGCCAGCCGCCGGTCCTCATAGCCGCGGGGATAGTAGCCCAGCAGGTCTTCCACCGTCTGCAGGCCCAGCTTCTCCAGGCTTCCGGCCCGGGCCGGGCCCACCCCCGGCAGGGTCCTCAGGCTGTCGGTCAAGCGCAGCGGCATGTCTCTCCCCCCTTTTCGCCCAGTGTAGCATATTTCCTATGTCCGGACAAGCGTCTGCCGGTCTCCTCTGCTCCAATACAGCGCCCCCACCCCGGCCACAAGGGCCTCGGTAACGGGGACGGCGCACCACACCCCGGTCATGCCAAATCCAGCGGACAGAGCGAAGGCCATGGGAAGGATCAGGACAAATCCCCGCAGCAGGGAGATGATCCGGGCGGGATGGGCGTATTCCGTGGCGGCGAAATAGACCGCCAGGATGATATTGAAGCCCGCGAAGGGGCAGGCGATAAAATAGAGTTTCAGCCCTTCCTCGGCAAAGGCCTGCAGCAGACGGTCGCCCTCGCTGTTGAAGGCGGCGGCGATGGGGGAGGCCCCGAACCAGACCGCCCCGTACAGCACTGCCGACAGCAGCAGCATGGCGGTCAGGGCATACCGCAGCAGCCTGCGCACATCCTCCCGGTTGCCCGCGCCGAAGCTGCTGCTGAGGATGGGCTGGATCCCCTGTCCAATGCCGGTGTAGATGGCCGTCACCACCAGGGAGAGGTTGGCAATCACCCCATAGGCCGCCACCCCCACGTTCCCCTGCATGGCCAGCAGAATCCCGTTGAACACCAGGATCACCACCCCGGCGGACACCTCTGTGATCAGGGAGGGCACGCCGCCTGAGAGAATTCCGGCAGTCATCGCCCGGCTCCACCGGCACCGCACCAGATGGAAGGTATTCCGCCTCCGGAGCATATGGGGGGACAGGATCAGCATACTGACCACCGGCGCCAGCCCCGTGGCCAGCACCGCGCCAAACATGCCCATGCGGCACGGAAAGAGAAACACATAGTCCAGCACCACATTGGACAGGCTGCCCCCCACCATGGCGGCCATGGACCGCTGGGGCGCCCCGTCGTTGCGGACAAAGGCCAGCAGCACGTTGTTGAGCAGAAACAGGGGGGAGAACAGCAGCACCATGCGGACATAGATCCGGGTCATATCAAAGATGCTCCGGTCCGCCCCCAGCAGGGCCACGATCCGGCCGGACAGCAGCAGGCCCGCCAGCAGAAAGCACGCCGCAAACCCCACCGCCAGGCCAACCGCGTGGCTGAAGATCACGTCGGACTCTCTCCGCTCCCCCTGGTACTTCCGGATGGCAAACCGGATCCCGCCGCCCATGCCGATCATCAATCCGCAGCCATGGACAAAGCTGTATATGGGGATGGCCAGATTGAGGGCGGTCAGTCCCCTGCTGCCCAGCGCGTTGGCAATGAAAAAGGTGTCGGCCAGGATGTAGCAGGACAGCCCCAGCATCCCCAGCACATTCAGGGACGCATACTTGATAAAGTTATGAAAACAGCCCTTATCTCTCACAAAATCACCTGCAAAAAGATAAGCCTGTGTTGTACAACACAGGCCTACTGCACAATAAAAGCCCCGGCGGGCTATCCTATATGTTCCCTATATATAACACGTGCGCCGGGAAAAGTCAATGAAGGCCGTCCCCTGTGAAAGCGCAACAAAGGCCTCTGGCCATCTGTCGGTTTCCTGTGCTACCCGCCAACTTTTGCAATTTACATGAAAAATGATTGCAAAAACTTCACCGTACAGATATAATATTTTTAATCGGTATATAACTGGTATTTGCTGTGCGGCACGGGCGTTGCACGGCACAGGCGGCGGAATGTGACCGCCGGCATCTTTGTGATTTTTTTGACAGGTTATGACAAAATTTATTCAGAAAGGAAGGACAGCATTGGCAGAGTGCAAGTTTAACAAGGTCCTGGTTGCCAACCGGGGCGAAATCGCCATCCGGGTATTCCGGGCCTGCTACGACCTGGGGCTGCATACGGTAGCCATGTACTCCAACGAGGACACCTTCGCCCTGTTCCGCACCAAGGCGGACGAGGCCTACCTCATCGGCGAGAACAAGTCCCCCCTGGGGGCCTACCTGGACATCCCCTCCATCATCGACCTGGCTAAGCGCCGGAATGTGGACGCCATCCACCCCGGCTACGGCTTTCTGAGCGAAAACGCCGACTTCGCCCGGGCCTGCGAGGAGGCGGGGATCACCTTCATCGGCCCCTCCTCCAAGATCCTGGGACAGATGGGAGACAAACTCACCGCCAAGGCCATCGCCAAGGCCTGCAACGTGCCCACCATTCCCGGCTCCACCGAGCCTTTGAAGGACGGGGAGGAGGCCCTGGAGAAGGCCAAGAGCTACGGCTTCCCCATCATCCTGAAGGCGGCCGGCGGCGGTGGCGGCCGGGGCATGCGCCGCTGCGACACCCCGGAGGAGGTCATCCCCGCCTTCAACCTGGTAAAGAGCGAGGCCAAGAAGGCCTTCGGCAACGAGGACATCTTTATTGAAAAGTACCTGGTGGAGCCCAAGCACATCGAGGTGCAGATCCTGGGCGACAAGTACGGCAATGTGGTCCACCTCTATGAGCGTGACTGCTCCCTCCAGCGGCGGTACCAGAAGGTGGTGGAGTTCGCCCCCGCTTTCAGCGTGCCCGAGGCCACCCGCCAGAAGCTGTACGAGGACGCGGTGAAGGTGGCAAAGCACGTGGGCTACGTCTCCGCCGGCACGGTGGAGTTCCTGGTGGACAAGGACGGCAGCCACTACTTCATTGAGATGAACCCCCGCATCCAGGTGGAGCACACCGTCACCGAGATGGTCACCGGCATCGACCTGGTGCGGGCCCAGATCCTCATCGCCGAGGGCCATCCCCTGTCCACCCCCGCCATCGGCATCCCCTCCCAGGAGGCCGTCCACATGAACGGCTACGCCCTCCAGTGCCGGGTGACCACCGAGGACCCGGCCAACAACTTCGCCCCCGACACCGGCAAGATCACCGCCTACCGCTCCGGCGGCGGCTTCGGCGTCCGGCTGGATGGCGGCAACGCCTACACCGGCGCCGAGATCTCCCCCTACTACGACTCCCTGCTGGTGAAGGTCACCTCCTGGGACAACACCTTCGAGGGGGTGTGCCGCAAGGCCATGCGGGCCATCAGCGAGGAGCACGTCCGGGGCGTCAAGACCAACATCCCCTTCGTCACCAACATTCTGGCCCACCCCACCTTCCAGGCGGGCAAGTGCCACACCAAGTTTATCGACGAGACCCCCGAGCTCTTCGACATTGACACCGGCCGGGACCGGGCCACCAAGGTACTCAAGTATATCGCCCAGATCCAGGTGGACTCCCCCTCCGCCGAGCGGCTCCAGCTGGATATCCCCCGGTTCCCCCCCTATGAAAACACGCCCCCCAAGTGTACCGGCCTGAAGCAGCTGCTGGATGAGAAGGGCCCCGAGGCGGTGCGGGACTGGGTCCTGAACCAGAAAAAGCTGCTCATCACCGACACCACCATGCGGGACGCCCACCAGTCCCTGCTGTCTACCCGGGTGCGTACCCGGGATATGCTCAAGTGCGCCGAGGGTACCGCGGAAATCCTCAACGACTGCTTCTCCCTGGAGATGTGGGGCGGCGCCACCTTCGACGTGGCCTACCGCTTCCTCCACGAGTCCCCCTGGGAGCGGCTGCGGCTGCTGCGGGAGAAGATCCCCAACATCCCCTTCCAGATGCTCTTCCGGGGCGCCAACGCCGTGGGCTACACCAACTACCCCGACAACCTGATCCGTGCCTTTGTCAAGGAGGCCGCCAAGTCGGGCATCGACGTGTTCCGCATCTTCGACTCCCTGAACTGGATCCCCGGCATGGAGATCGCCATGGACGAGGTGCTCAACCAGGGCAAGCTGTGCGAGGCCACCATCTGCTACACCGGCGACATCCTGGACCCCAAGCGGGACAAGTACACCCTGGAGTATTATGTCAACATGGCCAAGGAGCTGGAGAAGCGTGGGGCCCATCTGCTGTGCATCAAGGACATGTCCGGCCTGCTGAAGCCCTACGCCGCCAAGAAGCTGGTATCCACCCTGAAGCAGGAGATCGGCATTCCCATCCACCTGCACACCCACGACACCTCTGGCAACCAGGTGGCCGCCTATCTGATGGCCGCCGAGGCCGGGGTGGACATTGTGGACTGCGCCATCGACTCCATGTCCTCCATGACCAGCCAGCCCTCCATGAACGCGGTGGTCACCGCCCTGCAGGGGCAGGAGCGGGACACCGGCCTGAATCCCGACAAGCTGCAGGCTCTGTCCGACTACTGGGCCGACGTGCGGCTGCGCTACGCCAAGTTTGAAGCGGGCATCAAGAACCCCTCCACCGACATCTACCGTTACGAGATGCCTGGCGGCCAGTACACCAACCTGAAGAGCCAGGTGGAGAGCATCGGCCTGGGCCACCAGTTTGAGGCGGTAAAGGAGATGTACACCACCGTCAACCACATGCTGGGGGATATCGTGAAGGTGACCCCCTCCTCCAAGATGGTGGGCGACCTGGCCATCTTCATGGTGCAGAACGACCTGACCCCCGAGAACATTGTGGAGCGGGGCGAGGCCCTCACCTTCCCCGACAGCGTGGTGAGCTACTTCAAGGGCATGATGGGCCAGCCCGCCTGGGGCTTCCCGGAGGATCTCCAGCGGGTGGTGCTGAAGGGCGAGGAGCCCATCACCTGCCGCCCCGGCGAGCTGCTGCCCCCGGTGGACTTCGAGAAGGCCCGGGAGGAGGTCCGCAAGTTCTACGACGACGCCTCCGACCACAATGTGCTCTCCTGGTGCCTCTATCCCAAGGTGGTGGAGGACTTCTACCGCCACCGGCAGGAGTACGGCTATATCATGCGCATGGGCAGCCATGTGTTCTTCAACGGCATGGCCCTGGGCGAGACCAACAAGATCAACATCGAGGACGGCAAGACCCTGGTCATCAAGTACCTGGGCCTGGGCGACCTGAACGAGGACGGCACCCGCAACGTGCAGTTCGAGCTCAACGGTATGCGCCGTGAGGTGGCGGTGCCCGACAAGAGCGCCACCGCCCAGGTGCGGAAGGTCAACCTGGCCGACCCCTCCGACAAGAGCCAGGTGGGCGCCTCCATCCCCGGCATGGTGTCCAAGGTGAACGTGAAGCCCGGCGACACCGTGGAGGAGAACCAGGTTCTGGCCGTGATCGAGGCCATGAAGATGGAGACCTCCGTGGTGGCCCGGATGAAGGGCACCGTGGACCAGGTGCTCATCAAAGAGGGCGGCGCGGTGAAGGCCGGCGAGCTGCTCATTACCATCAAATAAAAAAGCGGGGGCCGGTCCGAGACCGGCCCCCGTATTTTACGGAAAGGCGGTTGTGCCATGGAAACCATACTCCACCTGCTCCCCCTGACCCCGGACCAGCAGGCGGCCTTCCGCTCCGCCGCGCCGGAGGCGGAGCACCTCTTTCTCCCCACCCACGACCGGCGGGGAGCTACCGATATCCCCCCGGACTGGCGGCAGCGGATCACCATCCTGATGGGCTTTGTGCCCCCTTCCGACCTCAAGACCTTCCCAAATCTGAAATGGGTCCAGAGCTGGAACGCCGGGGTGGACCCCTACATGGTCCCCGGCGTACTGCCGGAGGGGGTTGTACTGACCTGTGCCGCCGGGGCCTACGGCCCCGCCGTGTCCGAGCACATGCTGGCCATACTACTGGCCATCTATAAACGACTGCCCGACTACCGGGACGGGCAGAAGGATCACCGGTGGAAGGACCTGGGGCCGGTCCAGTCCCTCCACGGCAAGACCGTGCTGATTGGGGGCACCGGGGATATCGGCCGTCACTTTGCCAACCTGTGCCGGGCTCTGGGCGCCGCCCGGGTGGTGGGGCTCCACCGCTCGGACGCGCCGGTGGAGGGCTTTGATCAGACCTATCCCCTGTCCGCCATCGACCAGCTGCTCCCCCAGGCCGACGTGGTGGCCCTGGTGTTCCCCCACAACGCCGACACCGCCGGCCTGCTGGACCGCCGCCGCCTGCTGCTGATGAAACATGACTCTGTCCTCCTCAATGCCGGCCGGGGCTCTGCCGTGGACTGCGCCGCTCTGGCGGAGGTACTCTCCGGCGGCCATCTGCTGGGGGCCGGGATGGACGTCACCGACCCGGAGCCCCTGCCTCCGGAGCATCCCCTGTGGGAGGCTCCCCGGGCGCTGATCACCCCCCACACCGCCGGGGGCTATGACCACATGGCGCTGACCTTAGATAACCTGGCCGGCCTGTTTCTGGACAACCTGAACCGCTGGCGGACGGGTCAGCCCCTCCGCAGCCGGATGAAATAACCTCCCTTGACATACCTCGGATCTCTAGGTATACTATACCTAGAGATCCGAGGCATATTTTTCTGAAAGGAGGTCCTTCCATGAAAGCGGACAAATCCCTGCTCAACGGCAGCGCCACCCTGCTGGTGCTCTCCCTGCTCTCCACCGGCGACAAGTACGGCTATCAGATGATTGCTGAGCTGGAGGAGCAGAGCGACCACACTTTTTCCATGAAGGAGGGCACCCTCTACCCCATTCTCCACACGCTGGAGAACACCGGGTCAGTGGAGTCCTATGAGAAGGAGGCGCCCACTGGCCGCAAGCGGAAGTACTACCACATTACCCAAAAGGGCCTGCGGCTGCTGGGGGAGAAAAGGGAGGAATGGACCGCCTTCTCCCAGGCGGTGAACGCGGTGCTGGCCGGGTCCGCCCCGGCCCTGGCCTGATGGACGCCCCCGGCAGTCCCACCCGGCTCACCATAGGCCGGTTCTGCAGCCAAGTGTGCTCGGTGATCCGCTGGAAGCCTGCCCGGGAGGCGGCCTGGCGGGAGCTGTCCGCCCATCTGGAGGACCACGCTGCCGCTCTGGAGGAGCGGGGTATCTCGCCTGAGGAAGCCGCCCAACAGGCAGTGGAAGCTATGGGCGACCCCTATGAGCTGGGCCATCAGCTGGATCGCTGCCACAGCCTGCTGGTTCCCCGGCTGTCCCGGGTCTTTGCCCTGCTGGCTCTGGCCGCCCTGCTTCTCAGCCTCATCATCGGCTTGCGGAACGACACCGGCCTTTTTGCCCTGACTGGCCTGTTTCCTCAGGCCGCTACCCTGCCCTATGACGGCAACGGTACCCTGGAGATCTCCGGCGCTGCCACCGGCGGCGGCAAACTGGCAGGCTATACCCTCACCCCCTTCGGCCAGGCCGGACTGGTGCTGGTGTCCTGGGAATACCCGGAAGGGGTGCAGGAGTGGGAATATCAGCTCCAATGCCCAGTGACCATTCACAACCAGCCCTGGCGCCTACCTATGAGGGGCTACCAAGCCGACGCCGCCTGGACAGATGACACCGGGGCCTCCGGCTACGCCTATTTCTCCTCCTACTATGAGGACGCTCTTCTGGGTTCCACCGCCTGGCTGCGTATTGTTGCCCCCACCCCCGGCGCCCGTCAGTTTACCGTCACCCTCAGCTCCACAGAGGAGACCGTCACCATCTACATCACCTTACAGGAGGAGGTGCCCCCGCTGTGAGCCGATTCCGTTACGTGATCCTCCCCCGGTTGCTGCTGGCCCTCAGCACCCTGGCTCTGCTGGCGGCTCTATTTCTGCTGTGGCTCTCTCTGGAACGGCCCTTGCCCTCCATTGCCCTGGCCTGCCGCCAGGCCGGCCCTGCCAACTGTTTTACCGGCGGGGAGGTGATCGCCTCCGGCCCCATCCGCCTCAATTACGCCGAGCCGGACGCCGACGCTTGGGCGGTGCTCCGCTCCGGGGACCAATACGCCATGACAAACCTCAAACGAACCGCCGGTGTGCTGTGGACCGTACCACAGTTCAGTCTGGCCCTGTTCTCCCTGGAGGATGGGCAGCAGCTTTTCCCCTGTCCCACCGGTTCTTTCCCCTATTATTTCTACCGTGAAGGCACCGACAGCTGGGGAGGCCCGTACTTTGAGCCGGAAATCGACTGGGAAATCATTCCTTTAGCCATTTGCACCAACCCATCGGTGGTGCGGCTGGAGGGGGAGGTTCTGTGGCTGGGGTTCTCAGAGGACCCCCAGGAAGCCCTGGCCCAGCGGGGGGTGTCCATTTCCTGGTCGTCCGCCGGGAACGGCGTGTGGGTAGGGGAGCCTGTGCTCACCTCCCTACCCACCGAACCAGACGGCAGCGGCAGCGGCATCCGTTCCTTTTGGCTCCGGGGCTATGATTCCGGCGGCAATCTGGTCTGTTCCTATGATCCTACGGCGTAGCCCTTCTTCGACAGCATAGTTTCCCAGTTTATGGTATGCTCTCCGTAAAGGAGGATATGCCATGCGACAGTTGATTCCCGCCCTGCTGCTGCTCACCCTGCTGGTACCTGCCGCCGCTGCGGTGGAGGTGCCTGTGACCCGGGCCCAGTTCGTCTCCGCCCTGTGGAGCTGGGCGGGGTCACCTCCCTGCGCCGGAGGGCAGCCTTTCTCCGATGTCCCCCAAACCGCCCCCTGGCTCTCCGCTCTGTGCTGGGCTGCCGGGGAGGGGCTGGTCCGCGGCACCGGCGGCCTGCTCTTCACCCCCGATCGCCCCATCACCCGGGAGGAGGCGGCCATCCTGCTGCGGCGGTATGCCGCCCGGCTGGGCCGGGACGTGTCCTTCCCGGAGATCGCCCGCTGCAACGACTTTGAGGACATCTCCCCTTGGGCGGACGACTCCCTCTACTGGGCCACCGGCACCGGCCTGATCGGCTGGTCGGAGGGCGGCCGGCTGGACCCTCAGGGCACCCTGACCCAGGCCCAACTGGACGCTATTCTGACCCGCTTTTCCCAATAAATCCGCAAAAAGGCGGCTCGCCTCGGCGAGCCGCCTTTTCATATGACCATCTTCTCCAGTTCCTCCCAGGTGGGCCCTATGGCCTCAATATCGCCCCAGGTATCGAATTTCTCCTCCATCAGGGCCCAGGTCACGTACCAATAGACATACTCGATCAGCACATGGGCGGGCAGGATACTCTCAATGATGGCCTTCATTTCCTCTATGCCATCCGGGATTCCCGGCACATTGGGAAAATGGACCGTCACCTTGCCCGGCGTATCGGTCTCGCCCGCCACGGCGTTGATGCCGCAGCCCTTCAGGTTGTCGTTAATGGCCTTTAGGGTAAAGCTGTCCCCGCCAATGCGCAGCAGGGCGGCCAGAGCGGCCCGGCGCTCCTCCAGCCGGTCGGTCACCGGGCGGCGGGCCAGCAGGCTTTCAATGGCCTCCAGTCCCCGGTCTTCCGCGGTACACACCAGCATCTCCCGCTGGATCTCCTCCAGCACACCCTCTACCAGGTCCAGCGTCTCCCCCTGGGCGTCCAGCTCAGCGCCGTTGACGCTGCCCTCCAGCTCGTAGACCCGCAGCGGCCGGAGAAGCTGCCGCAGGGAATCACCATGGACGCTCATGCTCCCGCCCCCCATTCCGAAATGGTAAGGCCCTCCAGCCAGGGCAGCACATCGCTGGATATGGTGATATCGGCGGCGGGGGCGTCAATCACATAATTTTTGACCCCCGGTACATCAAAGGTGAGCTCCCCCAGCTTGGCCCGCAGCACATCCTGCCCCAGCTGCCGCCCGTCAAACCAGCTGCGGATGGCCTGCTCCACCCCCTGGCGGACCGCCGCGGCATCCCGATTCTCCTCCGCCTGTACCCGGATGGTTACCGAGACCTGCTTTTTCTCCGGAGCCCGCACCTGCAAATCCACGGCTATCTCCCGCCGCTCCTCAAAATAGGCCTGCAGCTGCTCCAGCAGCTCCTCGTCGGGCTCCCCTGTGGGGGTGGCCACCACAATGTCCACCGTACCGATGCCCCTGGGCCGGGGGATCACCGTAGCCGCCGCCACCTGGGGAAAGGACATGGCGCCCTGCTGATAAAAGGCGGCGTTGGCCCCGTTGGGCATTCTCTGGTAGGTATCCAGCACCCGCTCACGCAGCTCTTCGTCGCTTTCCGCGTCGGTACCGCCGGAAAATGCCTGGGGATTGGTGCAGCGGCTCACTCCCACCGGAGCCACCGCCATAGCCCGGATGGCCCCCGCCGCCACGTTGCCAGACACTCCCGGCTCCACCGCCTGGGCGGGTATCTCCACAGATTCCGCTCCGGCGGAAAGCACCCCCTCCTGGATGGTCTCAAAGCGCACGCCCCCCGCCGTCATACATACCGTCCCCTTGGCGATCACCAGGTCGGTTCCGGCAGGGCCGTCGCTCTCAAAGCGGAGAATGCCCTGGGCCGCCGTGGCTTCCCGCCGCTGGATCCCCCGCAGCTGGGCGTGGAGCTCCAGATAATCCTCTCCGGCGGTCTGGGGGAAACACTGGCGGTTCACCCAATCGGCCTGCACATACAGGCCGTAGATCTGACTGGCCACGGCGTACAGCCGCACCGCCATGTCCCCGTCTCCCCTGAGGGCAATCCCGGTCTCCCGCTGAAAGGCCTGTGTCATCTGCTCATAAATTTCGTCTACCGTCATCTGTCCTCTACCCTCCCAGCTCCATGGTCAGCGTCAGCGTCTCCCCCCGCCACTCCAGCTGAACCTGAAGCCCGCCGTCCTGTGCCAGCCGGACTTCCGTCACTGTCAGCTCCGGCTCGTCGGCCAGGGCCTGAACGGCGTATTGCTTGGCGATGCTCTCCCGCTGGGAGGGCTTCCACCGGCCCAGCCTGTACAGCTCGCTGCCCAGCTCCGGCAGGGGCGGAAAGCTCCCCCGGGGGATGGACAGCTTCCACAGCACCCGCTGCAGCAGCTCCCGGCTGCCCTCCACCCGCTGGAAACCGCCCTGCTCGTCGAACACATAGTCTCCGTCTCGTATCATCAGTTCCATAGGCTCACTCCGCCGTCAATACCGGTTTTCCGTTTACCGTCAGTCCCCCACTCACATTGACCACTCCGTCCGCACCCACATGGATGGAGGCTTTAGGGCTATAAATCATCACTTCACCCTCTCCCAGCGCCAGATCCGTACGGCACAGCCCCCCCACTACACAGGGGGCCTCCTCCTGTGTGCCCGCCTTAATCACCAGTACCTGCTGATCCAGGCTTGGCCGCCAGGCGTATCCGCCCGGCCCAAACATGGGCAGTTCCCGCCTCTCCCCGTCCAGATAAACCCCCACCGGATTTCCCGCCAGAGTTACCCGGCCCATCTCCGCCCCGCCTCCGGTATGTCTCTGCGCCTTCTCTCCCCGCTGTGAAATCCACATTTTTCCCTTCCTCCTATCTCAACGCATCCGGCTCACCCAGGAGCAGCCTGGTATAGCGCCCTTTTCCATTCAGTCCACACACCGCCTCCGCCACCCGCCAGAGGCCGTTTGCCGTCCCCTTTGGGGTGACCAGCTCCACCAGTTCTCCCGGCCAGGCCAGGAAGGAGCCCGGCAGCTCCAGCTCCAGCTGCCGCAGCTCCTCGGCAGACCTGGCCAGCTGATACGCGCCGGAGTATCGCATGGCCTGATAGCTGCTCTTTCCCGGCATGGTGAGCACCCGGCGGCACAGGCCGCCCCGCTGGAGAAACCCGCTGTTTTCCACTGTCTGCACCGCTTGGGTGGTTCTGTCCCGCACCAGTACCTGCGACAGCACCCCATACCGCTGATCCCGCAGGGTAAGGGCAGTGATGGCGGCGTTTTCCTTCAGCCTGAGGCTTTTTTCCTCCGGCCAGGGGGCGGCTGTCAGCCGGCCCAGCCGGTCAAACCGAGGTGTGACCCCGCCGTAATACCGGCAGAACTCATAGACCACCTGCCACTCGCTGCTGCCGGTCTCCACCACAAAGCCGGGTACCGCCGGCAGGCTGGCCCCCGGCAGCGTCTGGATGCCGTAGGGCGTTACGTGGTCTCGCAGGATATCCGCCCAGGTGGCCACCTGGTACTCCATACCCAGGGCTTCGTTGTCCAGCAGCCGGGCGGCCATACTCCGACCGGACACCGTCAAAAAGCATCCCTGTCCATTCCACCCCCGCTCGCACTCGTCCACCACGCCGGTAAATACGGTCTCGCCGTTCTCCACCGCGGTAAAGGTCACCGCCTCCGCCAGCGGATCCTCTCCCTGGGGCTCCCACAAACAGGTGAGCAGAAAACTGTCGCAGGGGGTACCCCGTCCGTAGCGGAATTCCCATTCCGTCACATCGGGCAGGGCGATCTCCCGTCCGTCCCAGCAGGTCAGCCGTCCCTCCATCTCAAGCCACCCGCACTTTCTGCCCCACCAGGATCAGGTTGGGATTTTTGATCTGGGGGTTGAGGGCCACAAGGGCGGACAGGCTCATGCCATACCGCCGGGCAATGGCCCACATGGTATCCCCCCGCACCACCGTATACCACTGCTCCTGACCGGTAGGCGCGGAGGAGGTACCGGTCTGCCCACTCTGCCCGCTCTCCGTGCCGCCGGAGACCATCAGCCCGGTGTTGTGCCCGTCATACCCCTCCCAGAAGGTAAAGCTGTACTTCACATAGTCGGACCGGGGCTGCTGGGTGAGGGAGAGCTCCACAAAATAGGCGTTGGAGGTCTGCCATATGGGATGGACCAGCAATCCCGGCCCATCGGAGTAAAACACCGTAGCCAGCTTTTTGAACTGGGCGTAGGCGTCCTCCCCCACAAACTCTCCCTCGCCCTCCATCACCCGCTGACCCGGCCCCAGATCCTGAAGCAGATAGCGGCCAAAGGGCACCTTGGCCGCCCCCATCACCCGCTGGAATCCGATGGAGTAGATCCTGGGGTTGTGGGGCCATACATAGTCCTTATATCGCATGGATGCCAGTCTCACAGCAGCTGAAACCCCCCGTCAAATCTTCTGGCGTCCCGGCGGAGCAGCCGGTCCAGTCCCTCCGGATCCAGCCCGCCGGAATCTGCGCTCCCGGCGGGCTTCTGCAGAGTCACCACCCTGGTCTCCCGGGGGGGAGCAGGCAGCTGGGCCAGGCTGGCCCGCAGGGCCTGGTAGGTCCATTCCGCCGCCGTCCCTCCGGTCTGGCCGCCGCCGGGCTCCACGGCTTTCAACGAGACGGGCCGCGCCTCCAGCTCTCTCCACTCCGCCGCTCGCCCATCTGCTTCCGGCCAATCCGTCCCCAGCCAATCCTCCCCCGTCCCATCCGCTTCCGACCCGCCGGATGCGCTTCGGACTATCTCATCAAGCCCATCCGGCTCAGCTCCAACGGACACCTCTTCGGTGCCCACCTCCAGCCACCGGGCCGTCCACAGCTGCCGCAGGGCGTCCGGCACTTCCCCACGGGCCTCCCTTTCCTCTGTCCGGAAGCCGGTCTCTCTATGCCAGAGCGGGTTTTCCTCTGTAAAATCCCCTTTTTCCACAGGGGAATCCCCATCGGCCACAGCAAAGACCGCCTCCCCAGTCCGCCGGGTATCTTCCGCCGTCTCTCCCGGCCTCTTCTGGTTTTCCGAGCGCTCGTACCCCTCTCTCCAGGCCGGGTGCGAAGCCTCTTTCTCCCCAACGTCTGAAAGAGGAAGGGCAAGCCCTTCCTCCTTCGGACGCCAGGATTCTTCCTCACGCGGTCCGCTCTCTCCATCCTCCTGCTCCTCCAGCAGCAGCCGGATATAGTCCGTCATACCGTTTCTCCTTTCTTCAGCCGTTCATAGCGGTCCTGATCAAAGGAGGCGTTGTGCCCTCCGCTCACCGTCCCGGCGGGGGCGCCGCACACCGGGCAGCGCTCCTCCTCCGCCTTTTGGCGGCAGGCGGGGCACAGCTGCTCCAGCAGCTCCTCCCGGTCCAGCATCAGGTTGAGGGCACACCACAGGTAATCCCGTGCCTTCATGTTCCGGACCCGCTCCTCGGTGGGCAGGGCCTGAAACGTGCGGAGCACGCGCCAGCGAAGGCGCTCATAAGGCGCGTGCTCCAGGCTTTTTTTAGGGACTGGGCGGCCTCCTCCCCGTCCTCGGGAGAGGGATTTTCCGCCCGGTCCAGTTCATTCCACCGCCGGGCCAGCTCCCCGATCTCCCGGGCGCTCATGCCCTCCAGCGCCGCCCGGCCGGAGGAAAACAGGGGCTTTCCCCGCCGCTCCAGGGCCCGGGCCAGCAGGCAGGCATTGGCGCACAGGGCCCGCTCTCCCTGGCTCTGGGCCAGTTCACCGGCCTCCCTGCCCGCCTCCAGCACCTCCTGGGCGGAGAGCAGCCGCAGCTGCCTTCCATCCCCCAGTTCCAGCCGGTCTTTCCGGCTGAGTATCGACTCCATGGCCATCCTCCCGATCACACCGCGGTTTCCAGCCGCTTGGCCGCCACCACGGTGATCTTTTCCACCACCATGGCCCCCAGCGCGCCGGTCTCTCCGATGGCGCTCCACTGGCAGCCGGAGTAGATCACCTTCCGGTCAGGCTTGCAGATGACCAGATTGAAGTCCGCCAGATCGTGGAAGTTGATACCATCCCGGATGGCCTCGTCGGTGGCGTACAGCCGGGTCAGCTCCAGCACATAGCTGCGGGGGCCGGGGATGGTGGCCACCGGCTCGTCCTCGCCGAAGGCCTCCACGTTCTGGCTGCTCCGGGTGGACTTGGCGGAGTAGCTCTGCACCACCGCCACCTTTTTCCCGTCGATCTCCAGATAGATGTCGCTGCTGGTGGGAAATCCCGCTACCTTCATACCCATCCTCCTTTACACCGTGATGTGGGCGCTGAGCCAGATCTGGTTCAGGCCGTGGGCCACCGTAAAGGAGAACTCCACCAGGCACACGGTGGGATTTTCCGCGTCCGCCTGGACGGTGACGTTTTCGTATCCGGTAATGATCTCCCGGCTGAGCTTATTCTCCAGCTCCAGAATCACCTGGGACCGGATGGCGCCCCGGGTCTGCTCGGTGTTTTTGCTCCGCTGGAACTTGGCCCGCAGGGCATTGCGGATGGTGGGGATCACGTCGTCCACAATACGGATGGTGGTCAGCTCCCGCCAGGTGGCGTCGGACACCTCGCCGGTTTTGGTACGGGTGGTGATCCCCCGCACCACGCTGACCACGCCGCCCACCCGCTCCAGGGGAGTGACGCCGCCCCGCACCAGGGTGTCGATTTCGCTGTCGTCGTACTGGGCCTGGGTCTGGCTGACCCCCTTCAGCTCCGCCCCGCTCAGGGGCAGGGCGGCGTCGCTCTCCCCGGCGATGGCGCCGGCCACGGCGGCGGCCAGCAGGCAGCCGTCGTCGCCGGGGGCCAGCAGCACCACCCGCTCGCTGTTGAGCTGTCCGGCCCGCTGGACCAGGTCTTCCACACTCTCCTCCGTGCCGCCGCATACCACGGCAATGCGCTCCCGCCGGGCCTCGGAGGCGCTGCTCACACTGTCCCGCAGCTTCTGCTGCACCGTCACGTCGGTGCTGTCGCACAGAACTAGGGCCACATTTTCCCCCGTCGCCAGCAGGCTGAAGGCGGCATCATAGCCCGACTCGTCGGTGACGGGCACCGCCCGCACCTGGGCCGCGCCGTTGAGCAGCAGCAGCCGTACCAACTCGGTAAGGTTTTCCTCCTGACCAAAGGCGGTCACCGCCTCCTCATAGCGGTTGATCACATACAGCGTACCCGCCTCGCCGCCGGCGCAGACGGCCACAAGGCCTGCTGTCTGCCCGCCGCCGCTGGTGCTGATCACCGTGGAGGCGTCATAATCGGAATAAACGCCCGGTCTCTCATGGGTGGTAATACTCAAATCTGCCTCTCTCCTCTCACAATAAAGTCCAGGAAGGCCCCGTCTCCCTCGGTCACGGCGTAGAGGTAGCCCTGGCAGACGGCCTCCACGCTCATCCGGTACAGGCCGGCCTCCTGGTCGAATTCCGTCTCACCGCAGGAGAGCTCCACCAGCCGCAGCCCCGGGGGCCCGTCCTGCCGCAGGGCCTGGGCCATCCGGTCAAAGGCGGTCTGAATTTCCGCCCCGCCTCCCAGCTGGGGGGTGTAGAGGTCCAGGCCGAAGGTCAGCATCATTTTTCTGCCGTACAGCTCCTGCCACCGGCCGCTCTCCTGGTCGTACCGCTCTCCCAGATAGTCCTGGAAGCCCCCCGGCCCGCCCTGGCAGGCGCGGAGGGAGACGGCGGCCACCGCCCCCGTTCTGCGCAGCCGTCTTTGGTCGGGGTAGGCGCACACCGCGTCGATGCCCTGCCCGGTCAGATACTCCGCCATTTGCTCCCGGATCCGCTCAAAGTCCATACGCTCTCTCCGTTTCTCTCATTCCTCCGGGTCCCGGACGCTGAGCAGGGCCCACCAGTAGGCCAGCTCCTCCCCCAGATAGATGGGCTGGGCGGCCCGGATGGAAAACCGGTGCCCGCCCCAGGCCACATACCCGTCCCCCAGTCCGTCCAGGGAGACCTCCGGCCCGCCCAGATAGATCCACTGGTCCCGGCGCACCAGGCCCAGGGGGGTGGGGAGGGTCTGGTAGCCCTCCCCCCGCCGCTCCAGGGCGGGCTGGAGGAAGGCCCGGCAGAGTACGCCCTCCTCCTGGCCCTCCTTGCATACCGTCACCCGCTGTCCGTACTTCTCCAAAATCCTGCTCCAGGCGCCGGTCATCCCTCCACCCCCTGAAAGACAAAGCCCCGGTCCTTCAGATAGGGGGCCAGCACAGTCTCCGCCTGCAGCCGGAGGGCCTGGGCCCGCTGGGGGGCGTCCCCGCCCTCCTCCTGGATGGAGACCTCACCGGCGGTAAAGCGCAGGGGGGTGCGGCCCGCCTCAGCGCCGGCCAGCCCCGCCAGGGCCAGCCAGGCGCAGCCCAGCACATAGGCCGGGCCGCAATCCTCCGGCGCAAGGCCTTCCCGCAGCCGCCCGGCCACCTCCAGCTCCGCCGCCTGGCACAGGGCCTCCAGCGTCTCCAGCTCCTCCTCGCCCACCCGGCCCAGCTTTTGGGCCATGGCTAAAATCTCCTCCGTCACTGCAGCTTCAGCACCTTGGCCGCCTCCGTAAAGAGCTTGGCAAAGCCGGAGATGCTGGTGATGGCGGCCCGCTCCAGCTGCCGGTCAATGAGCTTGTCGTACTCCACCAGCACGTCGGAGCCCTGCACCATCTCCAGGGCATACCGCTTGTCCAGGCCGATGAGCTTGCCGCTCTCCAGGGCGGAGGTGCGCAGCAGGGTGGCCCCCAGGGGGGTGGCCAGCTTGCCGGTGCCCTGGAAGTTGAGGCCGGTGAGGGGATTCTGGAACTCGTCCATCTTGAGCATCTGGCGCATCATATCGCCGGACACCAGCAGGGTGTTCATCTCGTAGGGCTCAAACTGGGCCCAGAAATCCACCAGCTCGTCATAGGTCAGGGTACCGGCGGAGCCGCCGATGGTGCCGTCGCCCACGGTGAACTCCTGGGCGGGGTTGCCGTTGCCGTCCCCGTTGAGGAGCACGTCGATGGCGTCCTCCAGGTGCATCCGGTTGATGTGGGCGCCGATCTGCCGCAGGGTGACGGAAAACAGGTCCAGCTTCTGGTAGCGGATGGCCTCGTAGGAGGCCACCAGCATCCGGCCCCGCTTGTGGAGCTTCACCAGGTTGTCCTGGGTTTTCACCTGGGTCTGGGGGATCTCGGCGCCCTCTTCCACCCGACGAAGGGCCTTCTGGTCGTCAGTGGGGACGGAGGCGATGGAGCGGTAGTCCATGCCGTCGAACCGGGTAACGGCGGCGGTGATGTGGGGCAGCAGGTCGGCCTCCTCCATGCCCTGGCGCACCGACCGGGCGATGTACTCGGGGAAGAGGACGGCGGACTGGCTGGTGGAGAAGAACTTTTCCACCGCGTCGCTGCCCGCGCCCTTCACCTTGATGTCAAACCGCTTGAGCTGCCGCTGATAGGCGTCCAGCCCTTCCAGGGCGGTGCCCTTGTACTGCTCCGAGGGGTCCTCCCGCTCCAGCACCTGGGTAAAGGTGCGTCCCGCCTCGTTGTACATACCCTTTTCCAGCTTGAGATTGTCGAACCGATAGCTCATCTGACCATCCTCCCTTTCTTACAGGCAAATCACGGCGCTGCTGGTCTCCACCTGCACCACCAGGTAGTCGGTGCCGCCGGAGGCGTCCTGCTTCATTCCGCCGGTGCCGTCGGCGGAGAGCTTGCACCAGCCGGCGGTCACGCCCTCGCCGCTGATGGGCACACTTGCCAGACCGCCCAGCTGCACGGCGGCGTACCCGTCCTCCGCGGACAGGGCCACGCCGCAGGGGCGCTCTCCGGCGGAGCAGACGTCCACCTTACCACCGTCGGATACCTTGACCACCTGGCCGGCCGCCACGCTCTCGCCGCAGGCGAAGGTGGCCACCGTCTCGCCAATCCCCTCAAACGAAATCTTGCTCATATTCCCGCTCCTTTCTTTTTCCCCACGCTGTGCTCAGATCAAAAAGGCCCCGTCCCGCTGGCCGAAGTCCCGCTCCTCCAGGCCTTTCAGCTGGGGCTCCAGGCCCCAGGTCTTGTCTGCCTGCCGCTGAAAGGCCATCCGCAGCTCCTCCAGCTGGGGCTCGTCCAGCCGCTTGGCGATGGCCTGCAGGGTCTCCCGCTCCACCCCCAGCTCGGTCAGGCCGCCCAGGCGCACCACCTCGTCCTGCAGCCGCTGGAGGTACTTCCGTCCCAGGGCAGCCTCCCGCTCCAGCTGCTCCATGTTCTGTCTCATGCTCTTCATCACCCCCGCCTCTCTCTGGGCCGGCACCGCCACGAAGGACCACTCGTAGGCGTCGGTGGCTCCCACCAGGTCGGCCCAGCACAGCTTGCCGTCGTACTCCCTGCCCTTCTCATGGGGGCAGCGGCTCTGGTCCCGGATGTTCTCCCCGCAGATGGAACAACGGGCCTCCGCCACGGCGCAGCCCACGCTGACCTCCTTCTTGATCCCCCCCTCAATCTCAGCAATCAGGTCCTGATTGCGCCCGGTGCGCACCATGTAGGCGTACCCCTTCAGGTAGCACAGGGGGTCCCCCGCCGCCGTCAGTGTGGTCTGGTCCCGCACCACCTCGGTGCGGTAGATCCGGGCGGTCTGCCCCATGGCGCTCCACTGGTGGTCAAAGATGCCGCTCTTGCCCACAAAGAGGGGGGCCAGTTCCTCCAGGGTTTCGGGAGGGAACCGCTCCCCGTCCCGGTCCACCTGATTGTCGCACAGCCGCACCGCGAAGGCGTACACCTCTTCCGGCTCCAGTGTTTTCCGGCTCATGGCGTTGATGGCCGCCATCTCCGCCTCGTCCAGGACCAGCCCCTGGTCCACCCCCGCCTGTTTGTTTACGTTCATACGGATTCCCCCTTCTCCCGTGCGTCGTTGTCCATCTCCAGACTTCTGGCCTGCTCCCAGTAGAGCTGGGCCCTGGCCTCCTCCACCAAGTCCTGGAGGTTGATGTCCTGCCAGTCCACCTCCACCCGACTGTCGTAGCCGTGGAGTCTGAGCCACAGCTCGCAGATTCTTTCCACCACCGGCTCCAGGGCGCGGCGGATGGCGGTGATCTCGCTGGTCATCATGTCGGCCTGCTGGGTGCTCATCCGCTCGGTGGAGGACCAGGTCAGGCCCAGCAAAAAGGGCGGGATACCGGTGCGGGCCACCAGCTGCTCCAGGATCTGCCGCACGGGCACTTCACTGTCCAGCACCTGGTTGTCCGCCCCGATAACCTTGATGTCCACATCTCCCACCGCCACGAAGTCCCGCACCGAGCCGTCCTTGCCCGCCTGCATGGCGGTGGACCACTCCCGGGCGATCTGCCGGCTGCGCTCCTGGACCAGGGCCTGGTCCATGGGGGTGTCCCCTGGCTTGTACACCACGGCGAACCGGAGATTTCCCATCCGCTCCCAGTTCATACCGGTGGCCTGGTAGATTTTCAGCAGAATCTCGGTGAGAAAGGGCATGGACCGGAGCAAACTCACCCCATAGGGGCTGTCGGTCTCCGGCTGGAAGGGGGTGAAGAGGAGCAGCTCCTGCCGGGGCAGCCGCCGCATCATGCCCCCCGGGTCTCTCCCCCAGATGGCAAACTCCAGGGGGGAGTCTCCCTCTTTGATCTCAATGTCGGCCACATTGCCGCACAGCAGGGCGGCGATATCGGTGCGCCGCCGGTCGGGGACGATCTCCCCCACCGCCCGGCCGCAGGTGAGCATGGAGTCCAGATAGCAGTCCAGGAAGGACTGGAGCCCCCGCTGTCCCCGGCCGGTGTTCACATGCTGGAGGAACCAGTCCAGCCCATCCTGGGCCTTTTTGTCCCGGCAGGTCACCGTCACCCCGCCGGTCAGCCGGATCAGCTTCCAGATGGCGGCGTCCACAATGGGCACCGCCTCCCGAATGGCCCGGTAAATGGCGATTTCCCCGTGCCGCAGGGGGACGTAGCCGTCCAGCGCTCCGAAGGGATGCCTGCCCCCCTCCCGGAGCTGAACGGCCAGGCCGCCGCCTCCCGGCTCTTTTTTCTGAAACAGTCCCATATCCACGCTCCTTTTGGTAGGTTAGAATTTGCCCCGCTCCACCCACAGACCGCCGAAGAAGCCGCTGTCACCCTCCGCCGCCACCGAGGCGGCGAAGTAGCGGATGTCGTCCATGGCGTGGTCGTGTACCTTTTTCACCCGGTCTCCCACCGCCTTTTCGTCCCAGCAGTAGAGGGAGAACTCCCGGATGGCGTCGGCGCAGGGGGTGCAGATCACCAGCTCCCCCTTCCGCAGCAGCTCGGCGGTGGCACGGATACCGGCCAGCACGTCGTTGTCCGCCTTCTCCACCGTCCACCCTCTCCGGCGGAGCAGCTCGATAAAGCTGGCGGCGGAGGGGTCCACCAGGATCTTCTGGATGTCCCGTCCCCCCGCCAGCCGTTCCAGGTCGTCGGCGTACTCGCCGTCTGTTTTCTGCCGCTGCTGCGCCTTGGAGTCGTAGTAGTACTCCTTTACCCGGTACCACACCCCGTCCCGTTTCCCCCACAGGCCGAAGGAGGCGGGATTTACGGTGCCGTAATCGCAGGAGATGCGCCACAGCTCCATCTCCCCCTCCGGTGGAGGGCGGAGGTAGCTCTCGTCGAAGAAGTCGTATACCCGCCCCTCGGCGGCCACCCACTCCCCCAGCACAAACCGCCGGTAGAATGTGCCGCTGAAGCTGCGGGCGTACCGCCGGATGACTCTGGGGGAGAGGGCGGGGTTGTCCTCCATGGTGAAGTGGAGATAGAGGGCGTTGCGCTCCTCCTGCTTCTGGATCCACTCCTTGTAGAACCAGTGCTCCGGCCCCTCCGGGTTGCAGGAGAACCACAGCCTGCTCCCCTCCACGGAGCACCGGGCGCAGGCCTGCTCCACAAAGGAGCGGGGCATGAGGGCCACCTCGTCCAGCAGCACCCCCGCCAGGGTGATGCCCTGGATCAGGGCGGCGCTCCCCTCGTCCTTGCCGCCGAAGAGGTAGAAAGTGTTCTCCCACCCGCCGAAGCGGACGGTGAGCCGGTTCTGGGAGACCTTCTCCTCCCACTGGAACCCCAGCTCCTTCAGGACCGGCAGCAGAGAGGCCATCAGATTGCGCCGCAGGGCGGTGACGGTCTTGCCGCACAGCCCGAAGGACTGTCCCCGGTATGTCCGCATGGCCCAGCAGAAGAAAGACAGGCCCATGCACAGGGTCTTGCCGCTGCGCACCGCCCCGTCGCAGATGACGGCCTCCCGTCCTCTGGTTCTGGGGGCACACCACCAGGTGAGGACCTGCTTTTGTCTGGGGGAAAACCTGCGAAATCTCATGTCCCCTCCTGCTCACGCTCCTCCGCTTTTCCCTCCCAGGCCCGGAAGAACTCCGCCGCCCGCTGCTCCTCCTGACCGGCGGAGAGCTCCACCAGCAGCTTGAGCACCGCCACCCGGTCCACCAGCTTGACCTCGCAGCCCCCCTTGTCGCTCCGCTTGAACTCGGTCAGGGGGGTCAGGTCCAGCCCATCCATCTGCTCCAGATGTCCGCTCTCCAAAAAGGCCAGCTTTACCGCGTCGTTCACCTTGCACTGGGCCAGCTTTTCCATCTGCCTGAGCAGCCGTGCCCGTTCATTTTTCAATTCCCTCACTCCTCACCCCCGGCGTCCCTGCCCAAAAGGTTGACCGTTTTGGTACACCAAACAAAAAAATCGCCCCCGGCGCAGCTTGCGCCGGGGGCGATGAAACGGGATCCTATTATACTTCCATGATGACAGGCAGGATCATGGGATTGCGTTTTGTCTTTTTGTAGAGGAAACCGGAAATGGCGTTTTTGATTTCGGACTTGATGGCGGCCCAATCGTTCATGTTATCCCGCTGGCAGTTTTCCAGGGCGTTGACCGCCACCTTCCGCAGCTCCTCCATCAGGCCCTCGGACTCCTTGACGTATACGAAGCCCCGGGTGATGATGTCGGGCCCGGACACCACCGCGCCGTCCTCGCCGGACATGGACACCACCACCACGATCATGCCGTCCTCGGCCAGGTGCTTGCGGTCCCGAAGCACCACGCTGCCCACGTCGCCCACGCCGTAGCCGTCCACGAACACCCGGCCGGCGGGCACGGTGCCGTTGATCTTGGCGGAGTTGGGGGTAAGCTCAATGACCTTGCCGATGTCGCTGATGATGATGTTCTTGGGATTCATACCCATGTGCTGAGCCAGCTTGGCGTGGGTTTTCAGCATCCGCTGCTCGCCGTGGACGGGGATGAAGAACTTGGGCTTCACCAGAGCGTGGATGATCTTCAGCTCCTCCTGGCAGGCGTGGCCCGACACGTGGAGGGAGCCCAGCCGCTCGTTGACCACCTCGGCGTCCTTGCGGTAGAGCTCATTGATGACGTTGCCGATGGAGTTCTCGTTGCCGGGGATGGCGGAGGCGGAGATGATCACCCGGTCTCCGGCCTGGATGTCCACCTGCCGGTGGGTATTGAAGGCCATCCGGGTGAGGGCGGACATGGTCTCCCCCTGGCTGCCGGTGGTGATGATGCACACCTTGTTTTTGGGCAGGCTCTTGATGTGGGCCAGGTCCACCAGCACACCGTCAGGGATGTTCATATACCCCAGCTCGGTGGACACCTTCATGGCGTTCTCCATGGACCGGCCGGTGACGGCCACCTTGCGGCCATACCGGGCGGCCACGTCGATGATCTGCTGGATGCGGTCCACGTTGGAGGCGAAGGTGGTGACGATAATGCGCTGCTCGCAGCCCCGGAAGAGGGCGTCGAAGGAGTCACCCACGCTGCGCTCGCTCTTGGTAAATCCGGGGCGCTCCACGTTGGTGGAGTCGGCCAGCAGGGCCAGCACGCCCTCTTTGCCCAGCTGTCCCAGCCGGCCCAGGTCGATCATCCCGCCCTGGATGGGGGTGGGGTCGATCTTGAAGTCGCCGGTGTGGACCACGGTGCCCACAGCGCACTTGATGGCGAAGCCGCAGGCGTCGGCGATGGAGTGGTTCACGTGGATGAACTCCACAGTGAACTTGCCCGCCTTCACAGTCTCTCCCGCCTCGCAGGTGATGAGCTTGGTCTTGTTCACCAGCCGGTGCTCCTCCAGCTTGAGCTTCACCAGTCCGGCGGTCATGCGGGTGGCGTAGATGGGGGCGTTCACATCCCGCAGGAGGTAGGGAAGGGACCCGATGTGGTCCTCGTGCCCATGGGTGAGGAAGATGCCCCGGATGCGGTCCTTGTTTTTGATGAGGTAGGTAAAGTCGGGGATTACCACGTCGATGCCGTACATATCGTCATCGGGGAAGCCCATACCCACATCCACCAGGATCATGTCGCCGCCATACTCATACACCGTCAGGTTTTTCCCGATCTCGTTGAGTCCGCCCAGGGAAATGATTTTCAATTTTTCAGCCATAAAAGTACTGCTACACTCCTTTTTCATTGAAACATGTAAGTTTATATACGGACATGAGCCTTCTGTGGGCACGCAAAAGAAAGGCGGTGGGCCTCCGCTCTTTCCGGCCCTGCCTCGCCGGAAAAAGGGGGCGGCCATCCATCGCCCGGTACCCTGTTATCCTCGCTATGTCCTGCCTTATTCAAGCGCACGTGGGCGCATAAAGCCAAATCAATGGTATTAGTATACCACAACCGGGGGAAAAAGTATACCTTAATTTTCTAAGGGCCTTCCCCGATTGCGCCGCTCCGCCGCCGATGGTATAATGGAAAAAACGTTCCTTTCAGGAGGATTGCCCATGAATATCCAGATTTTTGGCAAGAGCAAATGCTTTGACACCAAGAAGGCCGAGCGCTGGTTCAAGGAGCGCCGGATCAAGTTCCAGTCCATCGACCTGGTGAAATACGGCATCAGTCCGGGGGAGCTGAAAAGCGTGCTGAACGCCGTGGGGCTGGAGGCCCTGGTGGACCAGAAGCACCCCGACGCGGCGCTGCTGAACTACCTGGCCTATGACGCCGATAAGGTGGAAAAGCTGCTGGACAACCCCAAACTGATCAGGATCCCCATCGTCCGCAACGGCAAGCAGGCCACCGTGGGCTACGCTCCGGAGGTGTGGGACAGCTGGAGCTGACCGGACGGCAAAGAGGCGGAGCCGCCGGTTGGCTCCGCCTCTTTGGTCTAGGTCTTTTCCTTGTAGTGCTCCGCCACCGCCTCCAGCTGCCGGCGGAACATCTCTCTGGCCCAGTTGGGGGCTTTGATTTCCACCCCCGCGCCCAGGCCGAACACCCAGCCCAGAAACTGGGGACTGACCACCGCCTGGACGGTGACTGTGAAGTGCGCCTCCCCGTCGGGGACCAGGATCACCTCCCGGCCGAACCGGTCCAGCACCACCCCCACCAGGCGGTTGTCGCATCGCAGGCTCACCAGCCCCTCCTTGCCGGAGAACATACCGAAGTGCTTCTGGGCATAGGATGCGATGTCGAAGTCCGCTGCCACGCCCTCCAGAGGCAGGCAGGTCACCGCCAGCTCGGCCATCTTGTCCACCCGGTAGTGGCGCATCTCCCGGTGGCGGTGGTCGTATCCCGCCAGATAATAATTTTCGTTGTCCCAGATGAGTCCCGCCGGGGACACGTCGTACCGCTTCCCCTCCCGGCGGAATACCCGCTCCTTCTGCACGTTGTACTCAAAATATTTGAAGCTGACGCTTCTGTGGTTGGCAATGGCGGAGTGGAGCTTGTCGATGGTGTAATAGACGCTCTCGTTCATGGTCTTGGCCCGGCGGTCCACGTAGACCTGCCGCTGGAGTTGGCGGGCCTGATGGCGGCTGGCCAGGGACTCCAGCTTTTCGATCAGATCCCCGCTTTTCCGCTGGGAGATAAACCGGGAGGACTGCACCGCGTCCACCAGCAGCTTGAGCTCGGCCAGCTGGAAGGGCCGCTCTCCCAGAAACCACCCCGGATCCTTTCCCTTGCGGTTCTGCACATCCAGGCCGAACACCCGCAGGGCCTCCATGTCGTCATAGATGCTCTTGCGCTCGGCCTTGATGTCCCACTCCTCCAGCCCCTGGATCAGCTCAGGCACCGTCATGGGGTGGTCCTCGTCGGTGCGCTCCCACAGCAGCCTGCACAGGCAGAGCAGTTTGAGCTTCTGATTGGTGCTTCTGGGCACAGCTCATTCCCCCTTTCCTATGACTAGGATAATCTTTCCAATGTACCATAAACAGGACTTTTCTTCAGCATAGCATAAATTTGTTGGAAATGCGAGGTTTTTCTATGGACGGTGAAACCCTGATTGTCTCCGCTCCGCTCTGTCCCCTGTACGAGGAGCCCCGGCCTGATGCCCAGCGGGTGGACGAGGTGTTCTGCGGCTGGCCCCTCATTTTGCTAGAGGATGGCCCCGACCTCTGGTGCCGGGTCCGCACCCACTACGGCTATGAGGGCTTTGTCCTCCGCTCCCAGCTGACCACCGGGGGCGATTGGCGCTCCCGCCCCCTTCAGGTGGTCCGGGGCTTCTTTGCCGACGTGACCGCAGCCCCCCAGGTGGAGGCGCCGGTGCTGGCCACCCTGCCCCGTGGGGCTCTGACCGCTCCCCTGGGCGCTCCCCGGGACGGGTGGCAGCAGGTGAAGCTGCCCGACGGTCTTCAGGGCTGGCTCAAGGCCGGTCTGCTGACCCCCTGGCTCCAGAGCCCGCCGCCTGTGCCGGAGGAGGAGCTGCGCGCCCGGGTCACCGCCGCGGCCCGCTCCTACCTGGGGGTATCCTACCGCTGGGGGGGCAAGTCCCCCCAGGGCATCGACTGCTCGGGCCTCACCTTCATGTCCTGGTTTTTCAGCGGGGTCTGCCTTTACCGGGATGCCAGGCTGGTTTCCGGCTATCCCGCCCATCCCATCCCTGTGGAGCGGCTGGCTCCCGCCGACCTGCTCTATTTCCCCGGCCATATCGCCCTCTACCTGGGGGAGGGCCGATATATCCACTCCACCGCCAAGGCGGGCAGCGACGGGGTGGTGTGCAACAGCCTGGACCCCGCCGCGCCGGATTATCGCCCCGACCTGGCGGAGGGTCTGCTGGCGGCGGGCAGCGTCTTTCCTCTCTGAAACGGCAGAGGCCCCCGGCACATGGTGCCGGGGGCCTCTGCTTTATTCTGGCTATTTCCGCTTTATATAGCGATTGGAACAGGTCACGACCACGTTTAAAAAATCAGAAACCGACTTTATAGAGCTCCGGAGCAGAAGGAGGGTTCTTGCCATGGTATAATACAGCTGGATCGCCTGAATTTGCTTCTCCTTGTCCTCAATAGCCTGAAAATCCAGTACATCCGGTCCCGACAGGCTGAGGGTTATGGCTGCCAGCGCACCATAGCCGACCGCATCCGGGAGGAGGTCATCCAGAAATGCGTCGCAGTAGGACATACAGGCGCGGTAATCCGGTTTGGCGTCTCTGCTCCACAGCTCCGTAAAGGTGCGCCGGTACTGGATGAACAGCTCCGCCAAAACTTCCAACAGATACCGCCGGTACGATTCACCGCCGCCTGGCATGGTGCGGAACAGGGAGGCGCAGTAGAGACTGAGTATGCTGTTCAGGAAATACCCCAGGTCGTAGGCACAGGGCCCGGCAAAGGTATACTCCATATCAATGACCTTCATCTGCTGTCCTTTGACAAAGATGTTTCCCGTGTGAAGGTCGGAGTGGATCAGGGCTTCCTGAGAACTCATATAACGGTGGCGCAGCTGATAGGTTTGAGCCAAAAGCTCCGGGTCCTCCAGCCCCGCCCGCAGAGACATGGTCTCGGGGAGCGGCGGGAAGGGGGAACGGTGGAGAAAGACCCACTCCTCCATCACTCGCCGCATGCCGCTGTTGATAAAGCACTGGGCCAGAGCGCGGAAGGTGGTACGGGGCAGGTAGAATTCCGACGTGTAGAAGGCGGTGGCGGCCATAAATTCTCCGCACCGGCTCCCAAGGCCGGGGAACTGTTCCCCCTGCACCAGGGCCTGGCGGCATGGCCGAAGATAGGACACGTCTTCCATAATAAAGACGTTGTTTTCCTGATCCAGCAAATAGAGCTCCGGCACATACTGAGGTACAATGGCCTTGCGCAGGCGGAGGGAAATGGCCTCCAGATGGTTGCGGGAGGGCGGCAGCAGGTACTCAAACCCCTGTGCGCTTCGAATGTTCTCCTGGCCCTGCTTGACAATAATGGAGACATTGCCGCTGCGTACCCGAAAAATAAAATTGATCAACCCGGCAGGGTCCTCTTCCTGTTCTCCAATGGCATGGATCTCCACCGGCAAGCGCTGATCAAATTGGGGGTACTTGTCTTTCAGGTAGGACAGTAAATTATGTTTGGTCAGAATCAGCATTGCTCCGCCCCCTTTAAAAACGGCCCGCATTCAGACTGATACTTTATAGTGTAACGGAGACAGCGCAAAAAGGAAAGAAAGAAATTTGATGCTTTGGCGTATTTTTTTGCTCCCATTCAAAGCCGATGGAAACAGGGGATCCGGCGGCGATAGGTACACAGCCAACGAAATCCATGGTATTCCAGCAGTTCCAGCGCTTGCTGAAACCCGGCTCCGATGTAACCCGGCTGGTGGGCGTCAGACCCCAGTGTGATAATTTCTCCGCCCGCCTGGCGGTACCGTTCCAATACCCATGTCCACTGGGTCAGGGTGGTACCCTGGGTGGTATTCAGTTCGATCCCCTTGCCCGCCTGGACAATTTGGCGCATCAGATCGGTCAACCGCTCTTCCCACGGTTCCAGAGTCAGCTCATAGTCCGGGGGCAAATAGCGGAGCGGGTAGATGATATGCCCCAGCACGTCAAAGGTGCCCGCCTGCACCAGTTCCTCCATCTGGAGCACATAGTCCTCCAACAGCTCTACAGCATCCTGGCGGCAGCGGCATTTTTTTGCCGCGGTGTAAATGCCGATCCCGCCCCGTTCCAGGCTGGCAGAGTGGAGGGAACCGATTACAAAATCCAACTGAGGAATCTGAAGCCCCTGTTCCACTGCAGGGGTATCCACGGTACTGTTGCCCAGCTCAATGCCCACCCGCACCTCAACTTTACCGGCCCACCGGTTACGCAGGCGCCGCCATTGCTGCAGCAGCGGCCCAAAATCATAGGCAGCAGGCAGCCGGTTGCCCTGCTGATCCAGGAGATTCCAATGCTCTGTGGCACATAGCTCGTGCAAACCCGCCCGGTGTGCCGCTCTGATATTCTGCAGCAAGGTGGATTGGCTGTCTCCCGAGAGATAGGTGTGCGTATGGTAGTCAGAAAGATAACGCAGCATAACGACTCCTCTTCTTTCTCATCGTTCCATAGAATCCGGAACTGGTAAGCGCAATAACAAGGAAATTTGACCCCATTTATTATACAACTTTTTCTTCAAAAAGCCAGGCAAAACTTTTATAACAGGCAGCGGCCCCCGGCACATGGTGCCGGGGGCCGCTGTTTGTTTCTGACCGTTTACTCGGCCACCACAATGCGTACCTTGCCGCCCTGCTCGGGAGCGCGGTCATAGTACACCGTCAGGCTGTTGGAGAAGGCCAGGATCTGCTTCAAAGCCTCCTGGTGTCCATCCTCGCCCTCGGCCTTGTACCACTGGCCGGTGGCCTTGTTGTAGCACTCCACCTGGTCGGAGACGGGAATCACCATCTCATTGGTGGTCAGCATCATATTGTCCACGTCGAACTGGTTGCGCTGCACGCCGTTGAGGGTCCGCAGGGACATATAGCCCACCGCCTCCGTGCCGTCGCCCAGCTGACTCAGGCCGGGGGCAATGCCGCCCAGCTGGCCGCCCTTGACGCCATCCAGGTAGAACACCGTAAAGCTCTGGCTGCCGCCGCTGTTTTCCACGGTCACATGGTCATAGATTGTGGCGTTTTCGTCCTCCTGATCACTGGGGATGTAGTAGATCATGCCGTAGATATAGCGGTCGCCGGTGACGTCATTGAGCACCAGCTTATCCACCCGTCCGGCCCAGTCGTAGCCCACATAGGTGACCTTGTTGGCGGGCACCTTGTCGATGGTGATATCGTCCCTCTGGATCTCGGCCAAGGCGCCGTTGCCCGCCTGCTCAAAGAAGCGCACGCCGGGGGAGAGGGTCTTGTCGCCCAGCTTGCCGGCCACCAGGTCCAGTTCTCTGGTAGCGCCGCTGCCGTTGACCTTGCTCAGAGAGAGATACCCTCTGGAGTAAGAAGAGACATTCACCAGCCAGCCGCTGAACTGCCGGGCCACCTCCGCGCTCATGCTGGTCTTGCCGGTGAGGGTGAGCTGCCCATCCAGCAGCTGGACGGTGGCGCTGCTGCCATCCACCTTGGCCACGCCGATGGCGTTGGACTGGGCCACGCTGGGGGAAACCGCTCCCGCCACCTGTCCGCTGGAGCTCAGCAGGAAGGTGACCTTGTCGCCCACTTTAAAGGCGGACAGATCCGCCACCGCGCTGGGAAGCACCTCCAGGGTGGCCCCCATGACCGTTATGGTGGAGGGGGCGGCGGCGTTGGGGGAGGCGTCCTCATACAGGCCGCACAGCCGCAGGTCGGAGACAAACAGGGTGTTGGAGTTCTTGTCATAGGTGCCCACGTCGTACTGCCGGATGTCGCTGACCTGGGCGGGCACGCCGTTTTTGTAGATCTGGGGGGTCTTGCCGCCGGTGAGCATGGTGAAGGGATTGCTGTTGCCGGTGGGCTTGTTTTTGGCCACCATTACGTTGCCCTCGCCCGCCGCGGTGGAGGCGGAGGTCTGATAGATGTACTCCAGCTTGCCGGAACCGTTGAAGCAGAGCTTCAGGGAGGTGCCGGTGCGCAGGCTGGTCCAGATTTTCTCATAGGTGGTGGCCTCCTGGGTGTCGCTTTGATAGACCTTGGTGTCCAGCGTCACCTTGATCTTCTCGTCTCCCACAATGGGGATGGCGTTGGCCTCGGGGCTGCCCATTACGGTGACGGCCCGGAAAGTGGCGCCCTCCTCGGGGAGGATGGCCAGCAGCTTTTTGTTCTTGTCCAGCACAATCTGACCTCTGGTGCCGCACAGCTCGCTGCCGAAGGCGGCCCGGTCGGTCTTGTAGGTACCGGAGGTGGTGAGCACGGACCCGCCGGTGCCATCCTCGGCGGTGGCGTCGGTGGACAGGACGATCACGTTGTCCTCCAGGCTGCCGCCCAGACTGGAGAGGTAAATATCCGTGCTGTTCTTGGGGCTGGTAAAGAGCAGATTATAGAACAGGATAGCCGCCTGTCCTCTGGTGAGGGTGGAGGAACCGGAAATGTCCAGGCCGTCGGCCAGGCCGGAGGAGATGGCCAGGCCCACATAGCCGTCGTACCAGTTGATGCCGGTGGCCACATCCTGGTCACCGTAACCCAGTACCCGCATAAGCATGGTCACGGCCTCGCCGTAGGTGATGGCCCGGTCGGGCTGGAAGCTGCCGTCGCCCACGCCCATGATGAGCCGGGTGCTGGCGGTGGTGCCCTCACCGTCCGTTCCGCCGGTGCTGCCGCCGGAGCTGCCGTTGGCGGGGATGGAGGAGGCCAGGTTCACATAGCCTCTGGCCCAGTGGTCCGGGCCCACGTCGGTAAAGATGGTGCGGTTGCGCTGGGCGGGCTCCTCGCTGCCCCGGCCCAGGATCTCCACCGCCATTTTGCAGAATTCCGCCCGGGTCAGGTTGCCGTTGGGGTTATAGGCGGTCCCGCCGGTACCGTCCACCACGCCCAGCGCCCGCAGGGTTTCCGCAGCGTTGGCGGTGGTGGAGTCGGGGATGTCGGTAAAGGCGGCGCTCCCCGCGGCGGAGGCGGGGGCGAGGGTGACCAGCCCCGCCAGCAAGGCGGCGGCCAGCATCCCGGAAATCAATCGTTTCACGCTCATAGTCTCTCTCCTTTATTCCGCCCGCAGGGCGTCCACCGGCTGGAGGCCGGATGCTTTGATGGCGGGGTACAGGCCGAAGCCGATGCCCAGAGCCACCGAGATGAGGAAGGCTCCCACGGTGATGCCCGGGCTTGGCAGCAGAATCAGGTCGAAGGAGGCCTTTCCCACAATCAGCGTTCCGATGTACCCCACGGCAATGCCGAAGAGGCCGCCGATACCGCAGATCATGCAGGCCTCAATGAGGAACTGGGCGATGATGCTCTTGCGCTCGGCGCCGATGGCCTTACGGATGCCGATTTCCCGGGTACGCTCGGTAACGGTGACCAGCATAATGTTCATGATGCCGATGCCGCCCACCGCCAGGGAGATGGCGGCGATGCCGCCCAAAAACCGCTGCTGCATCTTGATCTGCTCGTTGCCCTCTTCCTGCCACTGGTTGGGGGTACGCACGTCATAGTAGCCCGTTCCCTCCGGGATGGCCCCCTGGAGGAATCCCTTGAGCATGGTGATGGCCTTGGTGGTGGAGCTGGCGTCCTTGGCCTTGCCCACAAAGGTGTCCATCTGGGTGGAGCTGTTGAGCACCCGGTTCATGGTGTAGGGCAGGACGATGTAGCGGTCCATGCCGGTCATGTTGTTGGGGTCCTTCTCCTGGTAGACGCCGATGACCTCGAAGGGCACGCCGTTGATGGTGATGCTCTTCCCCACCGGGTCCACATAGTTGAACAGAGACTGGGCCATTTTGGAGCCCAGCACGCACACCTGATTGTAGTTTTCCACATCCAAGTAGGAGATGTCTCTGCCCTTGGCCAGGGTGAAGTTGTTGCATAGGGAGAAGGCCTGGTTGCCCATCACCACCTGGGGACTCTCCTCCCAGGACGTGTTGTAGTTATCCAGGGTTTTGGCGCCATACTTGATGACAGTCTGATTGTACATCTGGACCACCGGGGTTACGCCCAGCATGTACTCATCCAGCTCCAGGCAGTAGTCGTACAGCTTGTCGGAAATGCCCTTGCTGTCCCAGCTGCTGGCCTGGATGTTGATGACGTTGTTGCCCAGGCTCTCGTAGTAGGCCCGCATCTGCTGGTTCTGGCCTTCGGCGTAGGACACCAGGATGATAACGGCCGCCAGGCCGATGATCACGCCCAGCATGGTGAGGGCGGAGCGGGCCTTTTTGGCCGCGATGGATTTGATGGCGATTTTGAAGGCCTGCGTCAGATTCATGAAAAGGCCCCCTCTCTGTCTCCGTCGTAGAGGATATGTCCGTCGGAAATGCGGATGACCCGCTCGGCGGTGGCGGCGATGCCGTTGTCGTGGGTGATGAGGATAATGGTGGTGCCCTCCTCGTGGAGTCCGTGCAGGATCTCCAGCACATGCTTGCCGGTCTTGGAGTCCAGGGCGCCGGTGGGCTCGTCGGCCATGATGATGGGGGGCTGGGTGGCGATGGCCCGGGCGATGGCCACCCGCTGCTGCTGGCCGCCGGACATCTCGGTGGGCTTGTGGCCCGCCCGATCGGCCAGCCCCACCCGCTCCAGGGCGGCCTCCACCCGGTCGGCCCGCTTGGAGGCGGGCACGCCCTGGTAGATGAGGGGAAGCTCCACATTCTCCCAGGCGTTAAGGGCTGGGATCAGGTTGAAGCCCTGGAAGATGAAGCCGATCTGCTTGTTGCGGATGTGGGCCAGCTGCCGGTCCGTGAGCTCGGTGACGTCCACCCCATCCAGGTGGTAATCCCCATAGGTGGGGATATCCAGGCAGCCCAGAATGTTCATCAGAGTGGACTTGCCCGAGCCGGACTGGCCGATGATGGCCACAAACTCCCTGCGGTCAATGGCCAGGGATACCCCGTCCAGGGCCCGCACCTCGCTCTCCTCTCCCTCGTGGTAGATCTTAAAGAGGTTTTTTACATCAATGAGCATAGTATCAACCCCAACTGTCGGCGCTCTGGGTCTCCCGTCCGATAAAGACCTCGTCGCCCTCGTTCAGGCCCCGCTTGATCTCCACCCGGGTGGTATCGGCCAAGCCGACCTCAACCGGCACAGCCCAGAAGCCCTCGGGGCACTCCCAGGCAGGGTCGGGCTCCAGGATGGCATTGACGGGAGGCTGGTCGGCCTTGACGAACACGATCGTACCCGTGTTTTCATCGCCGGCTCCGCCCATGGAGCCGCCCATGGAGCCGCCGCCGTCCACGATCACGCCGCCGCCGACAGACACCGACATCAGAGGCTTGGCAAAGGCGCCCTTGCCGGAGGCCCGCTGCGGCACTGCCACGCTGCCGCCGCTCACCGTCATGTCGCCATCCTCGGCGGGCAGCATTTCGCCTTCAATCATACCGTCCTCAGGCAGCATCTCACCGTCGATCATACCGTCCTCGGGCAGCATCTCTCCATCGGTCATGCCGTCCTCGGGCAGCATCTCACCGTCGATCATACCGTCCTCGGGCAGCATCTCACCATCGGTCATACCGTCGGTCATGCCGTCCATGCCGCCGCCCTCCACAGGGGCCGCGTCCAGGGTGTCGGGCAGGGTAACGTTGGCAAAGCTGACGTACATCACGGCGGCAATGGGTACGGTCAGGCAGTTGTCGGACTGGCTGGCCACAAAGGAGTAGCTGACATAAGTACCGGGGATCATGGAGCCGTCGAAGTTATCCACCGTCACCACCGCGGGTACGGAGGCCACGCCGTTCTCGCCGGAGGCGGTCATGGACACGCTCTCCACAATGCCCATATAGGGGGTGCCGTACTGGTCGATGTTGACCATCATACCGGCCTTGACATAGCGGGCGTTGCGCTCGTCCACGTTGATCTCCACCACCATCTGGGTGGTGTCGGCGATGCTGATGCCCTGACCGCTCTGGACCTCCGCGCCCTCCTGCAGGCTGCAGGACAGGACGGTGCCGGAGATGGGGGCGGTGGCGTTGTACTTGGCCAGCTCATCGTTGGCGGTTTTCAGCTTTTCCTGGGCGGCCTTCAGGGCCTCCTCCTTGGTGGAGATCTCCTCGTCGGTGTTCTTGGCGCCCAGCTGGACCATCACCTGACCGGCCTTCACATCGCCGTAATTCATCAGGTTGAACTGCTCCACCGGGCCGGAGGCCTTGGCTTTCACCGCGGTGGTCTCATAAAACTCCAGCTTTCCGTTCTGGTAGGGGTAGATGGGGGTACCGTCGCTGGCGGTAAGGCCGGCGGAGGCCTCCATCCCCTCGGTGAGGGTGCCGGGATTGTCCAGCACGAACACCACCTCAAAGTGGGTGGCGCCCTCAGGGGAGACAAAACGGACCTTGTTGATCTTCTCCACCGTGCCGGTGCGGGAGTCCATGATGGCGGGAATGGAGACCTGGGCGGTCTGACCCACCTTGATCTGGTCCTCGTAGGCGTAGCTGTAATAGAGGGACAGCCGCAGCTTGGTGTCGTTGACAATGGTGGCGATGGTGTCGCCCTCATTGACGGTGTCTCCCACCTTCAGGTCGGCCACCTCCCGCAGGTTGCCGCTGTGGGGCGCCTTGACGGTGAGCTCGGCGATCTTGTCATACACCGCCTGCAGATCCTTCTGGGCGTTGTCCACGCTCTCCTGGGCGGCGGTAACTGCCTCCCGGGCGGTGGTGTCATCCATCTTGTAGAGCTGCTGGCCCGCCTCCACCTGGTCGCCCTCCTGGACATAGAGCTCCAGGATCTTGCCTGACCCCGGAGTGACGCTGGCGGAATTGCGGGCCTTGGTCATGCCGGAACCCTCGACCATGGACTGAATGGACCCTCTCTGAACAAAGTCGGTCATGATCGCGCCCATGTCCTCGGTTTCCCGAAAGACGAAGTACCACAGCACCACGGCCACAGCAATCACCACCGCGGCGGTAACCAGAATCCCGGCGATGAGTTTACCCTTACCCCGCCGTTTTTTCTTTTTCGGCCCTTTGGGTGCAGCCGGAGCCGGGCTGCCGGGCTGGACGGTCTGCTCCATCACGGGCGTCTGTTGATCCGTCATGTTGACATCCTCCTTGTTTGCAATTGGTTCCACACAGATTTTACCACAGCGGGACTGGCTGAGAATTACAAAGCAATGACAAGTTCTTAAGGAAACCTTAAATTTTACGTCCCATTCATTAGACGACGCCGGAAGTAAAAGGTTTCCAACTTTTTATGGAAAATTTTCTCCAAAATCAGACAGCACCCCGCCCCGGCCGATCCGGCGGGGGCAGGGTGCTGAACACTGCGGTTGTATTCCTTTGTCAGCCCTTGAGGGACTCCGCCCAGGCGGTGTACTTGGACACCTTCTCCTCACACTGGGCCTTGGTCTGGTCGTTGGCCAGGATATAGACCTTGACCTTGGGCTCGGTGCCGGAGGGCCGGACGATGAGGCTGGTGCCGTCGGCCATCTCGTAGCGCAGCACGTTGGAGCCGGAGAGCTCCATGGCGGACTTGCTGCCGTCGGCCACGGTGACCACGGAGCCGTCCTTGTAGTCCTTCTGCTGGAGCACACCCACGCCGGCGATCTCCACCGGGGGCTTGGCGCGCAGTCCGGCCATCAGGTCGGCCATCTTCTTCAGCCCGTCCAGGCCGGGCATCACCAGGTTCAGGGTCTTTTCTCCATAGAAGCCGTACTTCTCGTAGCACTTCTGCAGGGCGTCGTACAGGGTCATGCCCTGCCCGGCGTACCAGGCGGCCATCTCGGTGAGGGCCAGGGCGGCGGTAACGGCGTCCTTATCCCGGACATAGTCGCCCAGCATGTAGCCGTAACTCTCCTCGTAGGCAAAGATCACCTTGCCCTCCCCGGCGTTTTCCAGCTTGTCCTTCTTTTCGGCCAGGAACTTGAAGCCGGTAAAGGTGTCGTAGCAGGCCAGGCCGTTGGTCTCGGCCACCTTCCGGGCCATCTCGGTGGTAACGATGGTCTTGAGGGCCACCGGCTTGTCCGGCATCTTGCCGGTGCGCTTTTTGGCGCCGATGAGGTAGTCCAGCAGCAGTACGCCGGTCTGGTTGCCGGAGATGGTAATGTATTCGCCCTGGTTGTCGCACACCATGATGCCCACCCGGTCGGCGTCGGGGTCGGAGCCCAGAATGAAGTCGGCGCCCTCCTTCTTGGCCAGCTCCACCGCCAGGTAGAACCCCTCGGGGTTCTCCGGGTTGGGGGAGACCACGGTGGGGAAGTTGCCGTCAATGACCATCTGCTCAGGCACGCAGATGACGTGCTTCATGCCCAGCCGGCGCAGGGCCTCGGGGATGAGCTGGTAGCCGGTGCCGTGGAAGGGGGTGTACACCATCTTGAAGGTGTCGGCCACCTGCTCCACCGCGGCCTTGTCGTTGACCTGCCCCATGACGTTTTCCAGGAATTTCTCGTCGGTCTCCTTCCCCATGAGGGTGATCATGCCGCTCTTGAGGGCCTGGTCATAGTCCATCCGCCGGATGGAGTCGAACAGGTCCAGCTCCTCCATCTTCTTGGCGATGGCGGCGGCGTGGTGGGGGGGCAGCTGGGCGCCATCCTGCCAGTAGACCTTGTAGCCGTTGTACTCCTTGGGGTTGTGGCTGGCGGTGACGTTGACACCGGCAATGCAGTGGTACTCCCGCACGGCGAAGGACACCTCGGGGGTGGGCCGCATGGCGTCAAAGAGCCGCACCCGGATGCCGTTGCCCGCCATGACGCAGGCGGTCTCTCTGGCAAAGGCGTCGGAGTTGTTGCGGCAGTCGTAGCATACCGCCACGCCCCGCTCCATGGCCTCGGCCCCCTCGGCCTTGATGACCTCGGCAAAGGCCTGGGTGGCGTGACGGATCACGTGAATGTTCATCTGGTGCAGGCCCACGCACATGGTACCCCGCAGGCCGGCGGTGCCGAACTCCAGGGGGGCGAAGAACCGGCTCTCGATCTCCTTGTCGTCGCCGGCGATGGACTGCAGCTCCGCCTTTTCGGCATCGCTGAGGGCGGGGCTGTTGAGCCACTTTTCATATACCTCACGATAGGACATGGGAATAACCTCCTATACCTTTAAATTCCATGGCAGCACCTCTGTGCTTTTGTTATTATAGCACAAACGCTCTGGTATCGCTACCCTGAATTCCGGCATTTCGCAGGATAAAATGCAAATTTTTTCCTGTCATTATTTGTGATACCCCGAGCCCTCCTGGATTTTGAAGCAGCGGTAGAGCTGTTCCAGCAGCATAACCCGGGCCAGGTGGTGGGGGAAGGTCATGGGGGACATGGACAGTCTCAGCTGGGCCAGCTCCTTCAGGGAGGGATGCATCCCGTAGGAGGAGCCGATGAGGAACACCAGGGTGCTCTTGCCCGCCGCCGGCCACTGTTCCAGCCGGGCGGCCAGCTTTTCGCTGGATAGGAGCTCGCCCTCCACGCACAGGGCCACCACCGCCGCGCCCTTGGGCAGCCTGCTCTTCACCGCCTGGGCCTCTTTTTCCAGGGCGGCGTCGATCTGGGCCTGGGAGGGATTGGCGGGCAGCCGCTCCTCGGGCAGCTCGGTGAGCTGGAATTTGCAGTAGGCTCCCAGCCGCTTGGCGTACTCCGCCGCCCCCTCTATGTAAAACTTCTCCTTCAGCTTGCCCACGCAGATGACAGAAACGCTGATACCCTTCATATCCGGTACCTCTCCCCGGTCTGGTCTCTGGGGGCCACCTCCAGCCGCACGTCCAGGCCCACCCGGACCCCTCTGTGTTCCAGGGCGGAGCGCACCACGTCGTAGGCCCGCTGGGGGGTGTTGTTTTCTCTGGACAGGTGGGCCAGCACCACCGTGCGGGCGCCCCCCTCCACCGCCCGGCACACCAGCTGGGCCCCCGCCTCGTTGGACAGGTGGCCCCGGTCGCCCAGGATCCGGCTTTTGAGGGAATAGGGGTAGGGCCCGGACTGGAGCCATTCCACGTCGTGGTTGGCCTCGGCCACCAAGAGTGCGGCGCCCCGGATCCCCTCCGCCACCTCGTCGGTGACGTGGCCCAGGTCGGTGACCACCGCCGCCTTTTTCCCTCCGGCGGACAGGGCGTATCCGGTGCTCTGGGCGGCGTCGTGGGGGGTGGCGAAGCTCTCCACGTCCACCCCGCCCAGGGAGAACCGCTCCCCCGGGGTAAAGGTGTGGAGCACCTCCTCCAGGAAGGGGATGCGGTAGCACAGCTGCATGCCGGTGCCCCGGCTGGCATATACCGGCACCGCCAGCTGCTTGGTCATGGTGGCCAGTCCGGCGATGTGGTCGGAGTGCTCATGGGTGACCAGCACGGCGGACAGGGCCTTGGGGTCCAGCCCCATGGCCTTGAGGGCGGTGGTGATCCGGCGGCAGGAGATACCGGCGTCCACCAGAATATGGGTGTCTCCGCTGCTCACCAGCAGGCAGTTGCCGCTGGAGCCGCTGGCCAGGGTACAAAGTTCCAGCACAAAATCGCTCCTTCTCGCAAAAAACAGGCGGGGAACCTCCCCCGCCTGCGTGACGGAATATCAGTTGTCAGCCCACCTGGCTCTGCTTGTCCTCGTCGGGGGTAACCACCACCCGGATGTCGGCTCCCACGCCGGAGAGCTTGCGGACGATGTCCTCATAGCCCCGCTCGATGTGGTGGATGCAGCCGATTTCGGTGGTGCCCTGGGCGGCCAGTCCGGCGATGACCATGGCGGCGCCGGCCCGCAGGTCGCAGGCCTGGATGCGGGCGCCGGTGAGCTTGTCCACGCCCTCGATGACGGCGATCTTGCCGTCCACCTGGATCTGGGCGCCCATGCGGCGGAACTCGTCCACGTAGCGGTAGCGGTTGTCCCACACCCCTTCGGTGAGCACGCTGGTGCCCTCCGCCAGGCAGAGGACGGCGGCGATCTGGGGCTGCATGTCAGTGGGGAAGCCGGGATAGGGCAGGGTCTTGACGTTGGTGCGGGTGAGCTTGCCGGTACGGCGGACCAGAACGGCGTCGTCCCGCTCCTCCACCTCCACTCCCATCTCCAGCAGCTTGGCGGTGATGCACTCCAGATGCTTGGGGATGACGTTCTTGATGAGTACCTCGCCTCCGGCGGCGGCCACGGCGGTCATATAGGTGCCCGCCTCAATCTGGTCGGGGATAATGGAGTAGGTGCCGCCGGAGAGGCGGTCCACCCCCCGGATTTTGATGACATCGGTACCGGCGCCCATGATGTCGGCGCCCATGGAGTTGAGGAAGTTGGCCAGGTCCACGATGTGGGGCTCCTTGGCGGCGTTTTCAATCACCGTCATCCCCTGGGCCAGCACGGCGGCCAGCATGATGTTCATGGTGGCCCCCACGGATACGATGTCCAGATAGACGTGGGTGCCCTGCATCCGGCCCTTTTCGGCCCGGGCGTGGATAAAGCCGCCCCGCACGTCCACCTCGGCGCCCATGGCCACAAAGCCCTTGATGTGCTGGTCGATGGGCCGGCCGCCGAAGTCGCAGCCTCCCGGCGGGGGCACCTCGGCGGAGCCGAACCGGCCCAGCAGGGCGCCAATGAGGTAGTAAGAGGCCCGGATCTTCCGGGCCAGCTCCTCAGGCACCCTGGCGTTGCGGATATGGGAGCAGTCCACGTCCACCGTGGTGCGGTTGACAGTGCGCACGTCGGCGCCCAGCTCCTGGAGGATATTCAGAATCAAGGTCACATCGCTGATCTGGGGAATGTTTTCAATGCGGCAGCTGCCGTCCACCAGCAGGGCGGCGGGAATGATAGCGACAGCGGCGTTCTTCGCGCCGCTGATGTCAATTTCTCCAAACAGCGGTTTCCCGCCGTGAATCACATATTTCGTCAAAGCAACAACCCTCTATTCCTTCCGCCGGAAGGGCTTTGCGCCTTCCGGGGTATCCAAGGGCCGGCGTATCCGCGGCCCGTTAAACACAAAAACAGGCGGCATCTGAAAACTCAGTGCGCTCCTTCACACATACATTATAGCATATATCTCGCCAAAATCAAAGAAAATTTCACGCTCCCTTTTCCGTTTTCGTTTGACCACAGCTTTTCCGTTTTCTGCATGTTTTATACATAACCGCAGAGCGCGGAGCTCCGCCTGCCGGCGGGGCTCCGCGCTCGTTTTGTTTTGTGTTTGTCCGGTCTATTGCAGCAGGGCGCAACAGAGGGCGTCCAGGTCCATGCCCCTGCAGTACCGGCCGGGATCCACGCCGGAGAGCCGCTCCCGCAGGGCGCCCTCCTCCAGCGGACAGCCCAGCAGCAGCCGGGCCAGCTCCTCCGGCTCGTCCAGGCTGAAAAAGTCGCCGTAAATGTGGAGGGTGTTCAGTCTCCCCTGCTCCACATCCATGTGCAGCTCCAGCTGGCCGCAGCCCTCCACCCGCCGCTTTTTCACAATCTGGCAGGGAGGCGAGGCACCGAAATTCCAGTCCCAGGTGCTGTACAGCGTGTCCCGCAGCCGCTGTGCCTCATCCAGCTGTTCCTCCGTGAGGACCAGCGGCTCCATGTCGTAAGCGTTCATCAGGGCCTGGCGCAGCCGGACCAGAAACTGCCCGGTGGGCAGGTCCTCCTTCACATAGGGCCGCACGTTGGTCACCCGGCTGCGCACCGAGGACAGTCCCTTGGAGGTAAACTTGTCCTCCGGCACCCGCAGGGCCTGGCCCACCACGCTCAGGTCGGAGTCATAGAGAATGGTGCCGTGGTGCATCACCCGGCCCCGCTTGACGTACTGGGAGTTGCCGGAGAATTTTTTCCCGTCAATGGTCATGTCGTTGCGGCCGCTGACCTCGGCGGTCACGCCCAGCTCCGCCAGGGCGGCGGCCACCGGCCGGCAGAAGGCGGAAAAGTCCATTCCCCCGCCCTCATGGGGGGCGATGAAGGTAAAGTTCACGTTGCCCAGGTCGTGGTACACCGCCCCGCCGCCGGAGAGCCGCCGGGCCACCCGGACATTGTGCTCCCGCACGTAGGCCATGTTGACCTCCTGGAGGGTGTTCTGGTGTTTGCCCACCACGATGGTGTTGTCGTTCTGCCACAGCATACAGCAGGCCGTATCCTGCCCCGGCCCGTCAAAGACCACCTGCTCCAGGGCCAGGTTGTAATAGGGGTCGGTGCTGCCGCTCTCCAGGTAGCGCACGGCGGTCTACCCCAGCTGTTCCGCCCACTGGGCCTCTTTGAAGCCCACCAGGACGAAGCCGTCTCCCACCAGGATCGGCCGCTTGACCAGCATCCCGTCAGTGGCCAGCAGGGCAATCTGCTCCTCCTCGCTCATGCCGGGGAGCTTGTCCTTCAGGCCCAGGGCCTTGTACTGCAGGCCGCTGGTGTTGAAAAACTTCTTCAGGGGCAGGCCGCTGGCCTGGAACCAGGTCCGCAGCTCCTGCTCATTGGGCCGCTGGGTCTTGATGTCCCGCACTTCCACCTGCACGCCTCTGGCCTCCAGCCACTTCAGGGCCTTCTGGCAGGTGGTGCACTTGGGGTAACAGACAAAGAGCATGGGTAAAAACCTCCTCTTTTTTGGTTACAGCATGGCGTAGAGCAGCTTGGCCACCTCGCCCCGGGTCAGCAGGCCGTTGGGGCGGATCTGGTCGTTGGTGCCGGCCACCACGCCCTGGGCCACCAGGATTCCGGTGTACTCCGCGGCCCAGGCGGGCACCTGCGCGGCGTCGGTGAAGGCGCTCAGGTCAGCCTGGGTATAGCCCTTGGCCTGGATGCGGCCCAGCAGGGTAATTGCCTCGGCCCGGGTAATGGTGGCGGTGGGGTTGCACATCACGCCGTTGGCGGTCTCCGCCCCCTGGAGGAGGCCCAGGCTGTACATGGCCTTCACCTCATTGATGGCCCAGTCAGGGATCTGGTCCTTGTCGGCGAAGGGGAGCTCCACCCCGCTGTACAGGGCGGGGTCCAGGTCCATCCAGTGGGCCACCATGGCGAAGAACTCCGCCCGGGTGATGTTCCGGTTGGGCTGGTACTGGGGCACGTCGCCGCCGGTACCCTGGGAGATCCCCTGATCATAGAGGAAGGTGGCGTAGGGCTCGGCCCAGTGTCCCGCCATATCTCCGAAGGGGGAGGTGCGCTGGGTGGCGGGGGAGATATCCGCCGAGGCCCGGGCCAGGTTGCCGCTGGCGTCCCCGGCCACCAGGGTAACCCGGTGGTAGCCGTTGTCGGCGGCGGGCAGGGTGGCGGACAGGGTGCCGGAACTCTCGAGCCAGGTAAACTGCAGGGGCGCGCCGTCATAGGTCAGGGTCAGGTTCCCCTGGGGGATGGTCTTGTCCATGTTATCGCTGACGGTGGCGGTGAGCTGGGTGCCGCTGGCCTGGATGGTGATGGTGGGAGCGGTGGTGTCGGTGAGCTGTTCATTGGCGGTCACCAGCTGATCCAGCCAGATAACGCCGTTCTGCTTGCCCTCGCCGCCGCCGTAGACCACCGACAGCTCGGTGATAGAGGCGGTACCCTGGGGCAGCTCCACCATCACGTACCGCCAGCCGGTAAAGTCCAGGGCGGTGAGGAGGAACTGCTGGCCGCCCTGTCCGTTGGCGGTGGCCATCAGGGTGTTGCCGGAGCCGTCTCCGTAGACCCACATGCCCAGCCAGCTCTCCCCGGCGGGGATGCTCAGGCTGGTGCTCAGGCTGGCCACGCCGGTCTCTCCGGCCTGATAGGTCAGCTTCACGCTCTGCTTGCCGTTGTGGACGTAGTCCAGCCCGGTCTCCGGCGCGGCGGTAAGGGAGGGCGTGGAGATAAAGGTGCTCAAATCTCCCTCACCGTTCTCCAGGGTCTTGATGTGTCCGGCCACGCTCACCTGAATGGTGGTAGTTTTTCCTCCCGCCGAGACGGTGAGGGTGCCGGTGCCGCTCTTCTCTCCGGCGGTGAACAGGCCGTTCTGATCCACCGTACCCACGCCGCCGCTGACCGACCAGGTAAAGCAGGTGTCCTGGGCGGTAAGGGCCAGCTTGCGGTAGACGGCGGAGGCCTTCAGGTCCACCTGCTGGCCGGGGTCCAGATTGAGGCTGGTCACCGCCGCGCCGGTGGACTCATTGGAGACGCTGATGGAGTCGGGGGTCTTTACGGTGGTGAGGTAGGCGGTGCCGGTATACAGGCCGTCGCTGGCGGTGACCTGGGAGAAGCCGCTCTCCGTCCCAGCGGTGTACAGCCCGGTCTCGCTGACGGTGCCGCCGCCGCTGGTCACCGACCAGCCCACCGAATTACCCTGGGTGAGGTAATAGGAGCTGTCCAGCCCGGCGGCGGACAGCTGGACCTGGGCCCCGGCCAGCAGCATCTTGTCGCTGGGGGTGATATAATAGCCAGCCAGCTGGCCGGTGGGCTGGAGGGTGGTGGTGAGGAAGATGGCGGTGCTGTTGGACCGCTGAGCCCCGTCGGAGGGCTTGTTCACCACCTGCATACCGTTCTGGTCCGGGTAGGTGACGCCGATGGTGGTGGAGCCGCCGCCGTCCATGCTGATGGCGTCCACGCAGCCCAGCTCCACCAGCCGCTGGGCCACCTGGGAGATAGTGGCTCCCACGCTGTGACCAGACTGTTTGCCGTCTATGGCGTAAAAGACCACCGTTCCGTCGGCCTTGATGCCCACGGCGGAGCAGGCGGTGCGGGAGGGGTCCAGGCCGGAGGCCACCTGGCCGTTGGTGACGATTTTACTCACGCCGCCCAGGGCCTCGGTGACGGTATTCCACCGGGCGTCGGCGGCGGTGATGGAGAGGGTGACCTCGCTGCCGGGCTGGAGGGCCCGCAGGGCGGCCAGCAGATTGGCGTCCTCCTCCCCGTTCAGGGTGAGCACCGCCTTCCCCTCGGGGATGGGGATGGCGCCGGTGGACTCCAGCACCTGATCCACGGTGTAGCGCACCGTCTGGCCGATGGTGGGCTGCAGGGGGCTGGTCCCGGTGCCGTCGTCCACGGGGGTGAGCACCACGTCCACACCCGGCTTGGTGTTCTGGGTGGTGGCGGAGAAGTCGGAGGTCATGAGGGTGAGCCCGCCCACCCCGTTTTTATAGGCCTGCCGGATCTTGTTGATGGCGCCGGTAAGGGGATAGCTCTGCCCCCCGAAGGACACCGTGGTGGTCAGTCCGGGCTGGCCGATGAAGGCGGTGCCGTCAGCGTTGAAGCCGATGGCCCAGGAGTCGTTATAATAAGAGGTGGCCCGCACGCCTCCGTTGGTAACCACCAGGCCGGTGGTGGCGCCGGTGGCCATCACGTACCAGTCACCGTTGAGGCCGGACACCACCCGCTTGCCCTGGCTCTCCAGGGACTGGGCCATGCCGGACAGGGTGGCCTTGGAGAGCACCTTGTCTCCATAGGCCACCGTGGGCACCACATTGGTGTTGGGGGTGTAGCTGACGAAATATTCTGTACGCAGGTCGGAATAGGTGTCGCTCCAGAAGATGTTTGTTCCCAGAGCGGTACCCTGGGAGATGGGCACGCTGCTCTTATGTAGGTCCCAGCCCAGGGCGTTGGAGGCGGAAGCCGCCGTCACCGTGACTGCCAGGGCCAGTCCCAGCGCCACGCCCCGCCGAATCATTTTGTTCATTATGTTCCTCCTATGCCGTGATCCAAAGTCGCTATGGGCATTATGTTAACACAAAAGCCCCCGCTTGTAAACAAGCGGGGGCCAGCTTTACAGAATTGTCAGGAATACGGAATTTCAGACAAAACAGGTCAATTTTCCCCATTTTGCTCCGGTCCGCCCTGCTTGAGGCGCAGGGTTTTTTCCAGGGTGGCCTCCTCCTGGATGCTCAGCAGCTCGCCGATGAGCTGATTGGATACCAGAAAGCCTTTGGGGGTCAGATTCCACCGCCGGTCGTGGCGCTCGGCCCAGCCCTGGCGCTCGTACTCCTCCAGCTTCTGCTCCAGGGGGTCGAAGTTCATGAAGAACTCCCGCCGGTACTCCCACTCCTCAATGCCCCGGGTGGTGCGCAGCCGGAGCATCAGGTATTCGCTGCCCCGCTCCCGCTGGGGGATGAGCTCGGACTCGTCAATGACCATGCCGCCGCCCAGCACGCCGGAGATATATTTTTCCAGGTCCCGGACAAAGGAGTACCGCCGCCCGCCGAAATCGGAGTGGGCCCCAGGGCCGAAGCCCACATAGGACCGGCCCATCCAGTATTTCAGGTTGTGCCTGGACTGGAATCCGGCCCGGGCGAAGTTGGAGATCTCATACTGCCGGTAGCCGGCCTCCCCCAGCCGCTCCACCATCCACAGGTACATGTCGGCCTGGGCGTCGTCGTCGGGCAGCTTTTCCCCCCGGCTCACCCGGTAGTCCAGGAGGGTGCCCGGCTCCACCTTCAGGCCGTAGCAGCTCAGATGCTCCGGCTCCAGGGCCAGGACCTGCTCCACCGTGTCCTTCCAGCCGGTCAGATCCTGGCCGGGCAGGCCGTAGATCAAATCCAGGCTCAGGTTTTTGAACTTGGCCTTCCGGGCGGCCTGCACCGCCGCCTTCACCTGCTCAAAGTCGTGGGGCCGGTGGAGGCTGCTCAGCTCACAGGGGTTGGCGGACTGGACCCCCAGGGAGAGCCGGTTGACGCCCGCCCGCCGCAGGCTCTGGAGCATCTTCAGATCCACGCTGTCCGGGTTGCACTCCACGGTGACCTCCGCGTCCTTGGACAGGTCAAATCGCTTGGCGATGGTACGCAGCAGCTCCCGCAGCCGTTTTTCTCCGAAATAGCTGGGGGTACCTCCCCCAAAATACACCGTATCCACCTGGCAGCCCCGGGTCAGCGGCCCGGTCTCCTTGATATGGGCAATCAGGGCCTTTTGGTAGTCGTCCATCCGGCTCTCCTGTCCCGCCAGGGAGTAGAAGTCGCAGTAGTCGCACTTGCTGCGGCAAAAGGGGATGTGGACGTAAATACCCAGTTTTTCCGCCATTGGAGCACCTCGCTTTTGAAGGGACGGGGTCTGATACCCCCATGTGTAAGGGATATTATACTACAAAAACCGCCGTTTGAAAAGCGTTGCGGGCCATGCTATACTGGAAAAAAGGAAAGAAGGGGTAGCAATGGCCATACAAGAGCCCCGGCGGCTGTCGCTCCGGGTGACGCAGGCCCAGGCCGGGGAAAAGATCGACACCCTCCTCCGGCGGGAGCTCCACCTGTCTGGCACGGTGATCCGCCGGGTCAAGTGGCTGGAGGACGGCATCCTGCTGGACGGGGTACGGGCCATCACCGGCCAGCGGGTGGCGGAGGGACAGGAGCTGTCGGTGCTGGTGTCCGACCCCCACCCCGCCGGGGACATGGTGCCCACCCCCGGCCCGCTGGACGTGGTATATGAGGACGGGGACCTGTTGGTGGTCAACAAGGCCCCCGGCCTGCCGGTCCATCCCGGTCCCGGCCATTATTCCGATACTCTTTGTAATTACATTGCCTATTATTACAAAATGTCCGGCATTTCCGGGGACATTCACCTGGTCCACCGGCTGGACAAGGGGACCTCCGGGCTGATGGTGGTGGCCAAGCACCCCCATGCCCAGGAGCGGCTGAAGCTCCAGCTTCACACACCCGCCTTCCGCCGGATCTATCTGGCGGTGTGCGACGGCACGCCGGAACCGCCCCAGGGGGTGGTGGACGCCCCCATCGGCCGGGTCCCCGACTCCCTCATCGCCCGACGGGTGGATCCGGCGGGCCAGTGGGCCCGCACCCGGTATCAGGTGCTGGAGACCGTCCGCGGCCGCAGCCTGGTGGAGCTGGAGCTGGACAGCGGCCGCACCCACCAGATCCGGGTCCATATGGCCTATCTGGGCTGTCCCCTCACCGGGGACTTTCTCTACGGCACGGAGGATCAAAGCCTGATCACCCGCCCCGCCCTCCACTCCGCTCAGCTCTTTCTGCCCCACCCGGTCACCGGGGAGGGGCTGCACTTCCAGCTCCCCCTGCCGCCGGACATGGCGGCCCTGCTGGGCCGGTAAAGGTCACACGCCTGTCAGATCGAAGGGGGGAATATACTCCGACTGCGCAGCCTCCACCCCCTGGGCAAAGCCCTCCAGCCCCAGGTCGGCCATGTACTGCTCCGCAGCTCTGGCCTCGGAGGGGCGCACCCGCCGGTTGAGCTCGGGAACCTCCGCCGCCCGCCCCCAGGGGATGTACTGGCTCATCAGGGAAAAGAGCACCGTCCCAGGCGCAAACTCTTCCCTCACCCAGTCCATCACCCGCTTGGCCTCCGCCAGTTTTCCCGGCAGCAGCAGGTGGCGGATGATAACTCCCCGTTTTAAAAGCCCATCTTCATAACAATACGGCCCGGTCTGCCGCACCATTTCCACAATGGCGGCCCGGGCCGTTTCCGGATAATCGGCGGCGCCGGAGTACCGCCCGGCGTACTCCGGGGTGTGGTACTTGTAGTCCGGCAGATAGATCTGCACCTTTCCCTCCAGGGCCCGCAGGGTCTCCACCCGGTCGTATCCGCCGGAGTTCCACACCACCGGCACTGGCAGGGGCTCCTGCAGGGCCTGGAGCACCACATGGGCGTAGTGGGTGGGGTTGACCAGGTTAATGTTGTGGGCGCCCTGGCCGATGAGATCAAAAAAGATCTCCCGCAGCCGGGAGACCGTGATGGGCTTGCCAAAATCCCGGTGGCTGATCTGCTCATTCTGGCAGAACACGCACCCCAGGGAGCAGCCGGAAAAAAAGACTGTACCGGAGCCGTTTGTCCCAGAGACAGGCGGCTCTTCCCATTTGTGGAGGGCGGCTCTCGCCACCACCGGGGCCTCCGGCATCCGGCACAGGCCCCGCCCCTCGGTTTCGGTGCGGACCGCCCCGCACTGTCTGGGGCAGAGATTGCAGATCATGTTGATTGCTCCTTTCCTGTTTTCAAAAGAGGCGATGCCTCCAGCGGGTCAGGTGGCGCAAGTGCCCCTCCGGGGGGTACATCCAATAGGGGGGCCCGCAGGCCCCCCTGATTGGTCGTTTCAAGGGGTGGGGTGTTGGGGCGGGGGAAATCGAAATCCCCCGCCCTGACTGGCCTTTGCCCACTTTCGGCCAGTCGAAAGTGGGCCGCCGGAGGCACGTTGCCTCTGAAGCAGGCAAATCTATTTCCAGACTTCCCTTCGCTGGGTACGGCCCATGAGCCAGTCCACGGACACGTCGAAGAAGTCGGCGAGCCGCAGCAGCGTATCATATTTTGGCTTTCTGCCCAGTTCCAGGTCCTGGTATCCCCGGGGGGAGAGTTCCACTTCCCGAGCCACTTCGGCCTGGGTCAAATTGCGCTCGCTGCGCAAGATCCGAATTCTGTCAGCAAACATAGCTTCCCCCTTGACACGCAATAAACTGCGTATTACCATCATAACACACAGTCAACTGCGTATTATGGAGGTATTCTCATGTCTCTCACCATGGAACTGCTCTACCACTATTTTGTCGGCCCGCCGCAGCCGAACCGCTGGCCGGAGGAGCTGCAGAGCAATCCCGCCGCCGGTCACGGCATGTATTCCTTTGAGCAGGGTTTCCGTCTGGGCCTGCTCCTGGCGGTAGAGTCCCTGGGCCCCGACTTACTGGGGCCCTAGGTTGCCCTCTTTCCAGTGCTTGCGGCACAGGCCGATATACTTATCGTTGGCCCCCAGCACCACCTGCTCCCCCTCTTTGAGTACATGTCCGTTCTCATCGAACCGGGCGTTGCACAGGGCCTTTTTGCCGCACCAGCAGATGGTCTTGACCTCCTCGATCACGTCGGCGGAGGCCAGCAGCTCCGCCGAGCCGGGGAACAGATCCCCCTTGAAATCTGCCCGCAGGCCGTAGCAGATCACGGGAATGTTCCAGTCGTCCACCAGGTCGGTGAGGTAGCGCACCTCTTCCCGGCTGAGGAACTGGGCCTCGTCCACGATAATGCAGGCGTAGGGCTTGAGCTGCCTGGGGGTCATCTCCATCAGCTCGGAAAAATAGATGCAGGGATGGCTCAGCCCCGCCCGGGAGGCCACAAACCGGGCCCCATCCCGCTGGTCGATGGCGGGCTTCACCAGCAGGGCGTCCTGTCCCCGCTCCTCGTAGTTGTAGCGCACCATCAGGGCGTTGGCCGTCTTGCTGGAGCCCATCACCCCATATCGAAAATAGAGCTTTGCCATACTTCCTCTCCTCCTAACCGCTGTTCCACCGCGCTCTGGAAGGCCCGGAAGGCGTTGGGGACGGCGTAGGTCCCCTCCAGTTCCTCCCGCCCGGCCCATACCCAGCCCTCGGGCAGTTCCTCTCCTCCGGCGTATACAATCAGCGACTTCATCCGCCACTCTATATGGGTAAAAATATGCTTGCCCGCCGGGCCGTCCTCCAGCCCCTCCGCCTCCACCGGGCAGGGGGCGGGGGAGAGCTCGTTGGGATACTCCCACAGCCCCGCCAGCAGGCCTTTTTTCGCCCGCCGCCGCAGGGCCACCCTGTTCTGGCGGAAAATCAGAAATACTGTCCGCTCCTCCACCCGCCGCTCCTTCTTGGCGGCCTTGACGGGCAGCTCGCCGGTACGCTCGGTCAGACGGGCCACGCAGAAGTCCCGGGCGGGACACTGGGCGCACAGCGGCGCTCCGTTGGGCAGGCAGACGGTGGCTCCCAGCTCCATCATGGCCTGGTTGAAGTCCCCCGGGGCCCGGACGGGCATGATCCGCCGCAGGGCCTCCCCCACGGCGGTTTTGGTCTGGGGCTTTGTGATGTCCCGCTCGTCCCCAGTGAGCCGGCTCACCACCCGCAGCACGTTGCCATCCACCGCCGGGACGGGGATGCCGAAGGCAATGGAGGCGATGGCCCCGGCGGTGTAGTCCCCCACGCCGCAGAGGGCCCGAATGGTTTCATAGGTGTCCGGAAAGACGCCCCCGTGCTCCTCCATGATCTGCCGGGCGGCTTTTTGCAGGTTGCGGGCCCGGTTGTAGTAGCCCAGCCCCTGCCACAGCTTGAGGAGCCTGTCCTCCTCCACTCCGGCCAGATCCTCCACTGTGGGCAGTTCGGCCAGAAACCGGCGGTAGTAATCCAGCACCGCCGCCACCCGTGTCTGCTGGAGCATGATCTCGCTGAGCCACACATGGTAGGGGGTGGGATCGCTGCGCCAGGGGAGCACTCTGGCGTTTTCCTGATACCACCGGAGCAGCGGCACCGGCAGTTGCGCAAGGGGTTGCAAGGTGTATCCCTCCGTCCTGATCCAGGCCCGGAGGCCTGTGCTGGCCCCATTATATAATGTCCCGCCCATTTTTTCAATGCGGGAAAAATCCGGGAGAAGGCTTGTACTTTCTTTACAAACCCAGCTATAATGGAAGTTGGAATTTTGTCGCGTTTTGGCGTTTGTACAAGCCAGAGGGAATACAACATGGATGCCGTCCGCCACACCCTTCGGGGGTTTCCCGCGCTGTTTTGCAGCCGGTTAAAGGGAGCTTTTCCCACGATCTTCTTTTATATCTTACAATTTCTGCTGGTCAGCGTGCTTTTCGGGCAGCGGTACATCATCGTCATCACCTGCTCCACCACCCTGTTCCAGCTCCGGCATAAGCAGTACAACAGCCCCTGGGACTATACCCGCATGTTCCTGGTATCCCTGCTGCTCTGCCTGCTGGCCTATGCCGCCACCCGGAACGTGGTCCTGTGCGTGCTGCTCAATCTGGCGGTTCCGGTGGTTCTGGTGTTCTGGAAGAGCAGCCAGTTTACCCCCAAGGGGTACCTGGGCTTTGCCATGACCTTCGTGTTTCTGGAGCTGCGCCCCCCACGCCGGAGGAATTTCCCACTCTGTTTCTCGCCACGCTATTCTGCTCTGTCCTGCTGCTTCCCGCCCTGGCGCTGCACGCCCGGCTGTCCCCTCAGGCCCCCGACCCCGCCAAACAGCTGGAGGCCTCTCTGCTGCGGCTGGCCCGGCTGCTGGAGCGGCTGGCCCGGCTGCTGGAGCGGCTGGCCCGGGAGGGAGACGACGCCGCCGCCCGGAAGGAGCTGTACGACGCCGCTCAAACCTTCCACCTGATGGGACACAACCGCCGCCGGATGTTCCGCCTGCCCGACCGGGAGCGGCGGTACTACCACCTGTTCGCCCTGCTGTTCCAGCGGGCCTCCTATCTGGTCACTGACGAGGCCGCCTGGCTGGAGGCCCGTCAGAACCCCGCCTTTCCCCAGGTGATGGATACCCTGTCCCGGCTGATCCGCCGCCTGCAGGAGACCCGTGACCCCGCCGGGCTGGAGGAGCTGGCCGGGGAGGTGCAGGAGCTGCTGGACCGTTCGGAGCTGCCCCAGGGCCAGCTGCGGATCTTCTACCGCAGCGTGCTGCACATGCTGCTGCTCCTGTGCCGGGAGCCGCTCTCCGCCACCCGTCCCCCTTACCGCCTCCCCTCCCGGCGGGAGCTGTGGATGGGCCTGCGGCAGCGCCTGTCTCCCGAGAGTTTTGAATTCCGCTTTGCCCTGCGTCTGGCGGTGGTACTGTCGGTGAGCTGCACCGTCAGCTTCCTGTGGGACTTTGAACACACCTACTGGTTTCCCCTCCACGCCTTTCTGCTGCTCCAGCCCAGCTATGAGGAGAGCGCCCACCGCATGGTGACCCGCCCGGTGGGCACCGCCATCGGCTGTCTGCTGGTCCACCTGGTCTACCCCTATCTCCCCGGCCTGCCCGGGGTGTTCGTGTTCTCCCTGGCGATGATCGCCCTGATGTACTGCTGTACCCCCGGCACCTGGGTACACCCCATCTTCTCCACCTCCTTCGCCCTCACCATGGCCACTCTCACAGTGGAAAAGACCGAGGCCATCCAGCTGCGTCTGCTCTATCTGGCTATGGCGGTGGCTCTGGTGCTGGTGGTCAACCGGTTCCTGCTGCCCAGCCGGCGGGATCAGCAGTTTACCCGCAATCTCCGCTCGCTGTTTTACCTCCATTCGGTCTATTGGGGCGTGGTGGGCCGCAGCCTGCGGGAGCCGGTGGACCCGGCCCTGTTCAGCGAACTGCTCTCCCAGTTCCATATGGTACACCATGAGGCCTCCGCCTATATCGCCCAGCTGCCCCCGGAGGAAGGGGCGGGCTACCACACGCTGCAGCTGACCATGTGGAATATGTTCTCCGAGCTGGAGCAGATGGAGTGTCTGGTGCAGACCGGCGCCCTGACGGAAGCGGAATACCGGCCTTTGGGGGAGCTGGCCGCCGCGCTCCGCCTCCGGCTCTCCCCGCCCCAGGAGAGTCTGGCCGCCCTCACCGCGGACGGGCTGCCCGCTGGGGAGCTGCGGGGCATGGCCCAGCGCTATCTGGAAAACACCCGTCTCCTCCTGACTGCCCTTCCCCATATGTAAAAAAACAGGACGCCCCAAGGCACATCCCGATAAGAAAACATCGTGGGGCAAGAGAGAAACGGTATAGCTT